>JAEEGL013020375.1_pt1 | contig 24625 bp, 20 predicted proteins | sample 9134231 | NCBI WGS metagenome assembly JAEEGL01 (sample SAMN16246548, study PRJNA631951) | gut metagenome | biome: gut microbiome; feature: rumen; material: fiber-attached | host: Bos | place: Iran: Karaj | collected 2018-10
CTGCTCTCCTGAAGATATAGTGATAGGGGCCGGCTTCCAGAGCCTTCTTTCCATACTCATAGCACTGATCCCCGGAGAAAGATCCATCTCCTTCCCTACCAGAAGTTTTACGGACTGTGCCGAAACCTTTTCAATGGCAGGCTTTGACGTAGCATACAGAAACAAAGCAAGCCACGTCATTTATGTAACACCCTCCTGCATGACAAAATGGGGAGATGTGATGACTATGAAAAGGCGTAAAGAACTGATAGAACATGCCAGGACAAACGGACATCTGATCATAGAAGATGATTATCAGAATGAATTTGTTTTTTCAAGCAGGCCCACTCCCAGTCTCTATGCAATGAACGGAGGAGAGGATACTGCATTCCTCGGCTCTTTTTCACGCGTACTGCTCCCAAGCGTCCGTATCAGTTATCTGATACTTCCAAAGGGCGTCAGAGCCGAATACGAAAAGATCAAAAAGTATTATAACCAGACCGCATCCAAAGCCGAGCAGATAGCCCTTACCCAGTTCTTAAGAGACGGGCATCTGCAAAGACACATTAGAAAGATGCGCAGACTCTATGTAAATAAGCGTGCGCAGACCGTTGCAGCAATAAAAAAATCCTTTCCGTCAGATGCCCAGATAAAACTTGGAAACTCCGGAATGGAGATCGGGCTTATCTTAAACGGAAAGAACTTAATGAAGAAACTTGAGAACTCAAGAGTCGCTGTGACTCCGGTGGAAGCAGATGAGAAGAGTGTATCCGTGCTCATCTCATGCAGTGCCATCCCCGGTAAAGATATAAAGGCCGCGATAGAGATGCTTGCTCGTGATCTGTATCCTGATAAAAGATCATAAGCCTGCTATTTTATTTTTGTAAGTATGCGACGGATCAGATCCACCCTTCCCAGGGGTGTCATCAGATAATAACCATCCGCAATATCCTCAAGCTTCTTTGCAAGATCCACTGCCATAGACAGTGCCACGCTCTCTCCCTCCTCACGTGTCATCTCGGGATCATACAGGTTCATTATCTCATCCGGAACGTTTATGCCATGCACTTCATTTTTCATAAAGAGTGCATTGCGATAGCTGACAAGTGGCATGATGCCGCATATAACTTTTGCACCGGTCGTTTCACGGAGCATTTTAACTCTCTCTATATCTTCATTGCTGTAGATAGGCTGCGTAAGGAAATATGAACAGCCTTCGTTCATCTTGTTTTTCATACGCTCAATTATCGACTGCACACCGACTCCGTCATAATTCAGAGCGCCTCCATAGATAAACGGATCATCTTTTAGCAGATCTGAATTGAGTTGCTTTATGTAATTCATCAAACGCACGGAGTTAAAATCAAACACTCCCGATATGGTCTGACGGTCTTCTTTATTCACGGGATCTCCTGTGATGATCAGGAGATTGCGGATGTCTGCCATATGCAGAGCAAGCAGTTCAGCACGTATTCCGATGATATTTTTATCACGGCAGCATATATGAGGCATGACTTCCACACCATGTTCTCTGTGCATTATCGATGCCATGATCCCTGAATCGGCACGGGGCTTGGCCATGGGCGAATCCGAGATCGTGATGATATCCGCTTCATCTTTGATCTTTTTTACCATCTGCTCAAAGCCTTCGCGGTTGGACTTAAACGGGGAATCAAGTTCAACCACAAATACTTTTTCACCTGATTGTAATTTCTGATAAAAACGGTTTTCCGATCTCTTAATTTCCTCTGCGGAAGAAACATTCAAAATCTTCTTTTGTACAGGGATACTTCCATCTACCGCTTCATCGTTTATTATCCTGTCAGTCTCTTTTCTCAGAAGACGTATATGTTCCGGCGTAGTGCCACAGCACCCTCCGACCATACGTATGCCTTGCTTAAGTATCCGTCCAAGGTGCTCCACGAAATATGAAGCCTGATCGGGATTCTGTCTTCTTCCGCGCAAACTCAGCTGATATCCTGCATTTGGATAAACAGCAACAGGAATGCCCTGCGGCAGTTCAACACTTTTTAAGACTCTCTCCATATGAGCAGAGCCAATACCGCAGTTAAGACCGACTGCATCCAGATATTCACAATCATTAAACAAGCTCTGCGCACTGTATCCCATGTTGGTATAGCCGGATACATTCAGTGCATAGGATGCCATGATAAATACGTCCGGATGTTTAGCGCGAATGCTTGATACGATCTGCTTCACTTCCGACATATCCGAAAATGTTTCCAGTAATATGCCGTCCACTCCGGCTCCTATCAGGACTTCTGCGATCTCGCTGTATTCCTCAATATCATAACGATCCACATCCGCGTCCTGACGTATAGGTCCTATTGAGCCCAGGATACCAACGTTTCGAACTTCAGCAGAAGCTTTTTTAGCGGTGTTTACCGCACTAAGCAATGCTTCATCCCTTTTGTTTCTGTCCGGGAACAGCAAATGATTTACCGCAAAAGTGTTGGTACGTATCAGATCAGCTCCGGCACGTATATACTCTGCATGGATGCCAAAGATCTCGTCAGGAAACTTAAGACCTGAGATCTCCGCCTCTCCCTTTTCCGGATACAGTTCGTTGTAATATGTACCAAGCGCACCATCCAAAAGTAATATCCGTTCTGCCAAAGCTGTCTTTATATTCATAAACTATCTCTTACCCTCTTTGCCGCAGCCACAAGATTCTTCAGGCTGGGTATGGTTTCCTCGTTTCCTCTTGTCTTGAGTCCGCAGTCCGGATTAGCCCAGAGCTTGGACGCATCTATCTTCTCCAGCATTTTCTTCAGCGCACTCTCGATCTCTTCCACTGAAGGAACTCTCGGAGAATGAATGTCATATACTCCGGGACCCACCTCTGTCTTAAAATTATTTTCCTTAAGCGAATCCAGGATCTGCAGATCAGAACGCGATGCTTCAAAAGTTATCACATCCGCATCCATATCATCTATCGCAGGTATTATATCAGTAAATTCACTGTAGCACATATGTGTATGGATCTGCGTATCTGCCTTAACCTTCCCGGATACAAGTCTGAACGTGGGGATAGCCCAATCCAGATACTCGCTGTACCAGTCAGAACGACGAAGCGGAAGCTTTTCTCTAAGTGCAGCTTCATCGATCTGTATTATGCGTATGCCATTGGCTTCCAGATCCAGCACTTCATCACGGATAGCCAGTGCGATCTGATATACACTTTCTTTGCGGCTTATATCCTCACGCGGGAATGACCAGTTGAGTATGGTAACCGGTCCTGTAAGCATTCCTTTTACCGGCTTGTCTGTCTGCTCTGCAGCATATTTACTCCACTTTACGGTAATAGCCTCTTTTCGTGACACATCACCCCAGATGATAGGAGGCTTAACACATCGTGTACCGTAGGACTGCACCCATGCCTTTTCCGTAAACAGATAACCGTTCAGATGCTCACCGAAGTACTCTACCATATCGTTTCGTTCAAACTCACCGTGAACAAGCACATCAAGTCCTATCTCTTCCTGCAGACGGATCACCTCGCGGATACGCTCTTTGATGAATGTTTCATATTCATCCTTTGTGATCTGTCCTTTGGTGTATAACGATCTCTCTTTCTTGATCTCTTTAGTCTGCGGGAATGATCCTATCGTTGTTGTAGGGATAGCGGGAAGTCCGAATTTTTCCTTCTGTATCTTTTCCCTCTCTGCAAATGCAGGCAGTCTTACAAAATCTGCTTCTGTGATGGCTGCGAGCTTTTTCTGCACTTCGGGATCGGTTGCATTCCTGTCAGCAGTAAGAATGTCCGCATTTTTCTTAAGGATCTCTTTTGCTCTTTCATCCGTATGATCGGCTATATAGGCCAGTTCACTGAGCTCTCCCAGTTTCTCATATGCAAAAACAAAATGTTTCTTTATTCCATCATCAAGTTTGGTTTCGTTATCAAGAGTATATGGAACATGAAGAAGAGAGCATGAAGTGCTTATAACTATTCTCTCCTGTGACACTCCGGCTGCCTTGATCTGAGCTAAGATATCCAGAGTCTTGGCATAATCGTTTCTCCAGATATTCTTTCCGTTTACCACACCCGCAAAAAGAAGTGCATTATTTGAGAATCCGTTTTTCTTAATCAGTTCCAGACTGTCGCGTCCTTCGATAAGATCAAGACCCAGGCCATCAAAATCCATTGTGATGAGTTTTGAATAGATATCACGGGTGTCTCCGAAATATGTATTAAGCAGCACCTTACATCCTGACTTATTCTCAAGTATGGACTGATAGATCTTTTCAAAAAGAGAGATATCAGCATCATCCAGATCCTTTACAAGAGAAGGCTCATCAAACTGTATCCATTCTGCTCCGTTATCTGAAAGACATTTGATAAGTTTTACATATTCTGCGGTTAAGTCTGATGCTATGCTTTCCTTCGTACTGTTTCCGGTAAATTTCAAAAGAGAAAGGAAAGTGAACGGTCCGATGATCACCGGTTTGGTCTGCAGGCCAAGTTTTTTTGCTTCAAGATATTCTTCCACAGGCTTGTTTCCTGCAAGACAGATGCTCGTACCATCTTCAAACTCGGGAACAATATAATGATAGTTGGTATTGAACCACTTCTTCATCGGAAGTGCATGCACATCTAAGCCGTCTTTCTGATAGCCTCTTGCCATCGCAAAATAGCGCTGCAGCTCAGAAACAGGGAGATTCCTGTATCTTGAAGGTATCACATTAAATAACACAGCAGTATCCAGGACATTATCATAAAAAGAGAAATCATTGGAAGGAATAAAGTCGATACCCTCTGCGCTCTGTTTCTTCCATGATCCCTCTTTCAGTTCGTGTGCCGTATTCAAAAGATCGGATTCTGTGATCTCATTCTTAAAAAAACTTTCCGTAGCGAATTTAAGTTCACGAAGTTTTCCTATTCTGGGAAAGCCTGTCACTGATGTATAACTCATTGTTGATATCCTCCTTTAAAGGTTTTAGCTGTCAGGGGATATCATATATTCATTTTGTCGATATAGATAATATCTATTATTTAACGTTTGCCATAGCTTTTAGTTATCGCTTCAGGATTTCGCTTTTTTTCATTTTGAAATACCTTGTTCCAAAACACACAAACAAGCACAACGGAAAATGCAGTAGATATAATATCAGCAACCGGCTGAAGGATATAAAGGCCGAACTCTCCATACGCTGTATTTAAGATAAAAAGCAGCGGAAGAAAAACAAAACCCTGGCGCGAAACAGAAATAAAAAGCGCAGGAAAATATCGACCGACATTTTGCAGGAACATGCTCGAGAGCGCAAAGACTGCCATAACAGGAAGAGAAAGACACTGGAATCTGACAATTTTGGCCGAAAGCATGATAACATCCTCATTTGAAGACAATAATGCAGATAACGGCACCGCATATACCGCAATTAAGATAGTGGAAATGAGCAGAAATACAGATCCTATGATCACCGTTATATTAAGAGCCTTCTTTACCCTGTCGAATTTTCCTGCACCATAATTCATTGCACATATAGGCTGGAAGCCTTGTCCGAAACCTATCATCAACATATTTCCCAGCGAGATTATACGCGTTGCTACCGTAAATGCAGCCACAAGAGCTTCACCATAACCGGATGCAATACTGTTAAGAATGATCGAAGCGATACTTGTGATACTCTGTCTTGAAAAATTCGGTGCGCCACCCACCAATATGTTATACAGCCTCTCCTTTGTAAACTTTGCTTCCGAAAAATGTGCAGGGATATTTCCATGCATATGCATAAGTCTTATCAATACAAAGGTGCTGAATATATGTCCGATAAGCGTAGCCACTCCGGCTCCGGCCACTTCCATCTTGAAACCATAGATAAACACAGGATCCAATATGATATTTGTCAGCATACCTGCAAGTATGCCTATCATCGCATCCTTCACATTCCCACAAAGTCTTATCTGGTTGTAAACAGTAAAAGCATACAGAGTAAACGGAACTGCAAGCAGCATAACAGTCAGATAGCTGTCCACATAATGGTTCAGACTGTCTGACGCATTACCTCCAAGTGCCCTTATAAGCGGCCCTTTAAAAGCAAAACATAACAAAACAATAACAACAGAAGATATGACCGCAAGAAAAACTCCGCATGCTGCAACCTTTCTTGCTTCCTCTTCCTGCTTTGCACCTAAAAGGCGCGACATTTTATTACCGCTTCCATAACCAAACCAGAAGCCCAGAGCCTGGATGAAACTGATGAACGAAAAGACTATGCCGATCGCTGCCGTCATGCTCTTGTTCCCAAGAAATCCTATACAGAAAGTATCTGTAAGATTATAGATGAGTGTCACCATCATTCCCACCATCGTAGGAAGTGATGTTTTTATCAGGAGCGGGAACAGCGGCTCATTCAGGATCTTTTCACGTCTTGCTTCCTTTGCGTCAGCCAACTTTCTTAACCTCTCCCTTATTACCATTCACAAGGATCATGTCACCGTCTTTGAATTTGGCGGTAGCAAGTCCAACTCCAAGTACAGCAGGTATCCCGTACTCCCTGGCAACGATCGCTGCATGTGACAGTTCAGCTCCGGTATCAGCCACAACAGCACTCGCAAGCGAAAATAGCGGTGTCCACTCGGGATCAGTAAGTTTGCATACCAGCACATCGCCCTTTGTAAACTTATAGAATTCCTCCGGCCCGTTTATAAGACACGCCTTACCTACTGCTTCTCCGGTACTTCCCGATACACCTTTCAATTCATCGCCCGTATCATCAAAAAGCATAAGTTTGGCGCCTTCCCAGACTTTATCCGCAAGAACTCTTTTTGCTTTCCTTCGTGTGATCTTCTCTTCATAGGCATCCATAACACAACCGGCAGCACAGATATCAAGAAATTCTTTTGTAAAAAGATATACAATGTTATCATTGTAATCTTTTGTTCCATACAATATAAATGATGCACGCTCAAGCAATCTTCTGGTGTAATAGAACACAGTTTCCCACATCATCTGCGTTTCTTCTCGGATCACATGGAAATATCTGATATTTTCAACTTTTTTCTCAAATTCCGGATATTTCTTTTCACCTACGATTTCTTTTAACTGCACCATCAAAGGCGTGTACATATCCTTCTCTTCTTTTAGAGGCTGACCCATTAAAGGTCTTGCCAGTCTTATCATCCTGTCAGGATCCTCATGGAAAGTTTTTGCGATCGTGCAATAACAGTTATAGTCTGACTTGTATCCGTGCTTCTCAAGGAATTTATCAAATAATGCTTTTGTATCAGGATATTTTTCGATCAATGCAGCATATCCCATACCGCCTGTAATGGCATCCTTAACAGCCTCATCCTTTGAGAGTGCAAAGGCTAAAAGTTCCACATCACGGCTCATTACTGATGTCTCATTATCAAGGTTCTTGTATAAGTCATATACGGTATACTTTTTATCTATTTTCCTGAGCTTCTTTTCAGGCTCAGATTTTAGCAGGAAAGTTGAAAACAGAGCATATTTGAATCTGTAATATGCCAGATCATTTATCAGGTCTCGCATCTTTTCCATTGTGTTGCCGCACTGTTTTAATGTCATGACACTATAGTCTGCATTCATGATTTCCGACAGTCTGCTATGAAATTCAGGCATCTTATCCTTAATAACCTGTTCGCAATGACGATGATCTCTCATTTCCTTCACGAGATGTGGCAGATTAAAAATCTTTGAATTGATCGACTTCTTATCGGCCGGAAGAATGGATACACCATCATCATCTATCTGGGGATGGATACCAATAACTATCCCACCCTCCGCAAAGATCGCATCTTTCTGATCATCTATAAGTTCGATCAGATCATAATCCATAGGCAGATATGGGAACGGCATTTTCTCAAGCATAAAACCCATGCTCGATCTCTGCGAGGCAGAGATGACGCAGCGGTCAAGATATGTCTGTATAAGCTTTTCCTCTTCAGGATCGCTATCATTCTTTAATGTTGTGATCGCACGTGCCTGAAGTATATATATTGCACCGTCAAGCATGCCCCACTCTATATCCATTGGCATGCCATAATACTTTTCAACCTTTGCAGCTTCCATGCAAAGCTTTTTAACAGTATCATCTTCAAGAGCTCGTTTTGCGCGGGATTCCTCGTCCGTGCTTATCTCTTTTGTTCCGCCATCTTCAGAATATATGATCGCAGTCGCCTTGCTGCCTATGTTAAAACTCTTTATATTTCCTTCTTTATCCGTAACATAAGTATCTGCCGTGACTTTACCTGAAACAACTGATTCTCCCAGACCGTATGAAGCATTGATCTGCATCTCATCTTTATTCCTGCTTACAGGATTGACTGTAAACAAAACTCCGGCCACTTCGCTCTCGACCATTTCCTGCACTACAACCGCAAGCGCAACAGAGGTCTGATCGTAACCATGATTCTGCCTGTAGATCACAGCTCTGTCACCCCACAAGGACGCGTAGCAATTGATAACTGAGCGGATGAGTTCTTCTTCACCGCATACATTAAGATAAGTTTCCTGTTGCCCGGCGAAGCTTGCATCAGGAAGGTCCTCTGCCGTCGCAGAAGATCTGACAGCAACCCGGGCACGATCTCCGAGCTTCCTGTAAGCAGAGATGATCTCATCACGAATGCTGTCAGGCATTTTCGCTTCGCGTATCTGCTCCCTGAATTTTCCTGCACACTCCGTAAGTTTGGATACATCAGTTCCGGCTGCCTCTAGCTCTTTCCTGATTGGATCAAGCAAAGAATTAAAATCCAGGAATTCGTTATAAGTGGAACTTGTGACAACGAAACCATCAGGAACACTGATGCCGCAATGTGTCATCTCACCCAGATTGGCACCCTTGCCACCCGCGACATCAACATCTTCTTTTCTTGTATCCTTAAACCAACGTATCATTTATTTTCCCTCTTTTTTTAAATACTTATGCACTGCCATTTCTATAAAAGATTTCAGAAGATCATAGTAATATTTTCTGTCCATTTCTTCTTTCGCTTCAGAATATGCGATAAGTCCTTTTATAAGATTCAAAATTCCTTTTTCATCAACCTTTGCAGCTACCCCGTTCTTTTTCCAATATGCATTCAGATCTTTAAGGTATAAAAAATATTCATTCATTATCAGAGCGCGTGTCCGATTGATATCCGTACTCAGTATCGAATAGGCTTCTTTGTATATATCCAGGTTCGAAATCTTATCATCCATCGAAACAAAGTTTGAGTGGACCACCTTGATCAGAAACTTTTGCGGATCCTTTTTCGAAGCCGGAAAATCAAGTCTCATCACATCCAGTTTCTGTTTTACCCTGTATTTGATAATGTCAGCCATGAGGCTTTCCTTATCAGGATAGAAATTGTAAAAACTTCCAAGGGATATACCTGCCATCGATGTAAGTGTCCTTACATTCAGTTTCTTAGCATCGCTTGAATGAAACAGCTCGATCGCTGCCTCCCATATTCTCTTTTTGATCTCGATCTTTTCTTCTTCCGTGTATGCTTTACCCATAACCGCCTCACTTTATATAGCTATGAACATTTCTTCTCTCTGTTCATAGCTCATTTATAACACAACATTTTTTTGATGTCAATCAGCTGTCAATCAAAGAAGATCGCTCTTCAGCATCGCTCTTCATCGCTCTTCAGCATTTTTTGCTCTATGGCATTTTGTCAAATAGACTTGACATTTTGTAATGTACTGTTTTATACTCACAGCATAAGGCGGAACCGGTTAACGCCCCAAAATTTAAACAGAGGAAACGAACATGAATAAGAAATTCACTAAATATGCAGTAATAGCAACACTTTTGGTTTTTATCAGTTTTGGATTTTCATTGGCCGTTATAAATCATCTGGGTAAGCCCGTAAGCACATATTCGGGAAACGTTAAGGTGACGATCGCTAACGGACAGATCGCAGGCAGCGACTTATACGAGCTCCCTTCTACCAGCATAAAAAAAGGCGGGGTCTATCACCTTTATGCTGATATGGAAAATGAGGAATATATGGTCGATGCCGAAGTCGACTCCTTCGTAAACGGTGATGATTCCGTACTGGCTTTTGAAGAAGGCAGAAACTATTATATGCTGAGCAGCGACAAGGCATCTCTTAATGAAGGAGATGAAGTAACTATGCGTCTGAGATTTAAACCTTCTGAAGATGAGCCCATAAAGGACGGCGATTACTTTATTGAATATAACGTCAAAGTTATACGTGACAACATCGGATTAAATTTCCATACGGCATTATATTCCATTAGTTCGATCCTTGTTGTCGTCATCTGTTTTGGATTATTCTTCATTACCGGCCGTAAAAAGTACAAAGGTTTTGATGAGATGCAGCTTAAGTACAGAGGAGAAGCCGCTTTGTGTGCTTTTTTCACCTGTTTAGTTATCCTTTTTGGCTTCATGACCTGTTTTTTCTTAGATGTCATCCCCTTTGATGCCACCACACTTTGTACAGTGATCTTTTGGCCCTCAATTGGTGTATTCACCATCTATGCCGACAGTCACGATGCATACAACGTTTTTAAAGTGAACGGAACCACTCGTAAAACCATAGCTCCCTTATTTCTTGTAGTAGGTATCATCACTCTGGGCATGCTCCTTAGTCAGCTGGTAACAGGTTTAATGAATTCAGAGAACCTGATGGAAGCACCCCGGTATATGGCAAATTCTTTATATTTCCTTATGGTTGGTATAGAGATGATCATAAAGACGCACTCAGATAAAAAGGAAGCTGAATTGGAAGCACGCATGGAGACAGAAAATGAAGAATCTTAAGCTTAAGTCAGCAAGAGCCGCGCTTGATCTGTCTCAACAGGAGTTAGCAGATAAAGTGGGAGTCTCACGTCAGACCATAAATGCAATAGAAAAAGGAGATTACAACCCTTCGATCAATCTTTGTATAGCGATCTGTAAGGTGTTGGGTAAGACCCTGGATGATCTCTTTTGGGATTGAGCGTTAGATTATAGTAAGCGCAATTACTTATTGCGCTTACTATAACGCTCTACGATGATGCGTACGGATTTTGGAAGGGGATGTGCCGCTTAAAACAGCCAAAACCCGGCGCGGAAAATAAACAATTACTTTATAACCGACAAACTCTGTCTGTCTGCAAATATCGCAACGAATATCAGGAATATGATTCCCTGTATCAGCTGCATCGCCTGGGGAGTAAGCCCCATCATGATAAGTCCGTTGGTTAATACGATGTAAAGAAGCGATCCTACTATTACATTTTCAAATCTAACCTTTGCACCGCCTGAGATAGGCATACCACCAAGAACCAGTGCAATGAGCATCTGTGTTTCAAGCTGATTTCCGGCATTGGCTGTTGCTGAACCATTCTTTACAATGTTTACGAATGCTGCCAGACCTGTTATCGCACCTGCCAGAACATATATGAGGAACTTCATCTTATCGGTTTTGATCCCTGCAAATTTAGCAGCCTTTTCACCTGCGCCGATCGCCTTGAGGTTTATACCAAACTTTGTAAAGCGGAATGCTACAAAGCTGATCGCCAGAACTGCCACTGTGATACCAAGCTTAACAGGTGTAGTATCGTAATCATAAACCTTCATGCTTGCTGCTACCGGTGAATTGGAAGCCATATATTTAATGAAGCCTCTGAACAGGAACATGGTACAGATCGTAACAATGAATGATTTGATCTTTCTGTTCACATAGAAGTAACCGTTGAATGCACCTATGGCAGCACCTGCTGCGATACCTCCAAGCACTGCGAGAAACATATTGGTGCCGGACAAAAGACATACAACAATAGATGCTATGCCCATTATCGATCCCTGGGAAAAATCAAGACCTCCCATAGTCATGATAAAGAATACTCCGACTGTTGAGATCATAACAACATACACCTGATTCAGTATCAGCTTTCTGCTGTTCCACATATTTCCATCTGTCAGAATATTAAAGATTATACATACTGCCACAAGTCCGATGATCGGGAGAACCGAACGGATAGTATTGATCATCGACTGTTTTTTCAGCAGATTGCTTTTAGCAGTTTTCGTACTTGCCTGACTGTCCATACTCATGCCTCCTTAAACCATCTTAGAGATGAGGACGTTCTCATCCATATTTTCATCACGCTCAAGTTCGCCGTTGATCATGCCGTCTTTCATTATGATGATGCGGTCACACATTCCTATAAGTTCCATCAACTCTTCCGATATCATGATGATGGACTTGCCTTCCTTACGCATCTTATCCATGAGCTGATATATATCCTGCTTTACCTTAACATCGATACCTCTTGTAGGACTGTCGAGCACCAGGATATCCGAATCCTTTCCTATCCATCTCGCAAGTACAACTTTTTGCTTATTGCCTCCGGACAGATTCGAAACAAACTGATCAACGCTCTGCATCTTTGTAGACATTGTCTTAGCATGAACATCAGCAAATTCATGCAGCTTCTTATCGCTGAGCATATGTGTTTTATTTGAAAGCTCTCCAAGTGAAGGCAGACAGATATTGTCCCTGATACTCTGATTCATAACGAGCGATTCATTATCTCGATCCTTGGATGTATATGCGATACTGTGTGATATCGCTGTAGGAATATCATTGATCTGCGTTCCGTCTGCAAGTGAAACGGTTCCTTCTCTGTCAAATGATGCACCAAAGCACGCCTTTCCTATCTCATGCATTCCGGATTCGGACAGACCTCCAAATCCCAGTATCTCGCCTTTATGAAGTTCAAAGCTTACGTCCGAGATAAGTCCGGGTACTGTGACATTTTCAACCTTCAGCACCACTTCATCGGAAACCTTTTCTCCATAGTCGGAACGGTAATACTTACCTGATATCTCTCTTCCGACCATCAGCTTCTTTAATCCTTCTTCATCAATATCAGCGCTATTGACCGTATCAATATAAACACCATCCCTTAATACCGTTATCGTATCGGATAGTCTCAGTATTTCAGGCAGATCATGAGATATGAAGATGACAGTATCGCCTTCTTCTCTGATACGGTTCATGTGCTTATAAAGCTCTTCACGGCCCTCGCCTGAAAGTGCGGTGGTAGTCTCATCGATGACCAGGATCTTTGGTTTAAAATATGTAGCCTTAACGATCTCTACTAACTTTCTGTCTTCGAAATTATAGTTTTCGATCATGTCTGCTGCTTTAATACGATCAAAACCATACTGCTGCAAAAGCTCTGTAGCCTTACGGTTCATCGCATTGGTATTTTTGATCCCGCATTTAACGAATTTATCTTCGTGTCCCAGGAAAATATTTTCCGCAACAGTCAGTCCGTCAAGCGTTCCCAGCTCCTGAACTATTATCGAGATGCCTTCATTATTTGCTTCAACCTGATTTGCAGGGCTCACTTCCTTGCCATCGAGGATGAACTGACCGTAATCCTTCTGATAGATCCCTGCAAGCGAATTGGTAAGCGTTGATTTTCCGGAACCATTCTCGCCGATAAGTGCATGCACTTCACCTTTTGCTATATCAAAGGAAACTTTTTCGAGCGCTTTGGTGATCCCGAAATATTTACAAATATCTCTAACCTGTAATCTGATATCACTCATAATCTGTCCCCCTTATTTAACGATCTCGCCCTTGGAGACCTTGGTTGTAAGCATAACGATAACAAGAAGGGCAAATCCCGTGATAACATCCTGGATCGCTGTGGGTGCACCCAGCGCGATAAATCCAAAGAAAATGATGTTTATCACAAACTCACCTATGATGATCGCAGCGATCGGCATGCCGTATTTCTTAAACGCAAGTCCAAAGAAGCATCCCATTGTAGGAACAAAGTTACGACTCATTGATGCCATGCCCGTTACTGCGACCATCGATGAACCATAACTGATGGTAAGTACAGACATTATTCCTAAGAATGCGCCGCTTATCACAAACGCAAGTATCTTATAGGCATTCACCTTGATACCCATATTTTTGGCTACAAATTCATTGCTGCCTATCGCATATGTATATGTACCTATCTTCGTATAATTGAGAAGAAGATATGCGATCGCAAATGCTGCTATTGCAAGTATAAGGTTGCCGGGCATCTGTCCGAACGCCCTCAGATCGGAAGGAAGTGTCTGCTCCACTCCGCCTGCGATATAATTGGCAACCGATTCATATATAAGCGCAAGACCCGTTGTTACTATCATTGACGGTATCCTTAATTTCACATAGAAGGCTCCGTTTAAGAAACCTACCAAAGCTCCGGTAAGGATCGCTCCGACCACAAGTCCCACATATCCAAGGCCGAAACGATTTGCAAATACACATCCCACAATAGCCGAGAGGATTATATTTGCTCCGATCGAGAAGTCGAACATTCCCATTACCATTACAAAGTAGAATCCTACAGCTCCGACAGCTGCAAGGAGCGATGCCTCAAAATAACTGAGCATATTTTTGGCTGAACCGAAATTACCCGGAGTGATCACTTTAAAGATTCCCCAGGATACTACGACCATGAGAAAAAGCAGCAGGTAACCTTTGGCACGTGCAGACAGCTTTTTCCCAACTTTTTCATTCGATGCACTCATAAACTCTTCACCTCTGGATATAGATAGAGCCGGTACCGCCGTGCGATACCGGCTCCAGGTTTTGGAATCAATAAATTTTTATTAACTATCAGACTTGTTTTTATTCACCTGAACGTGCCTTTGCATCTTCGATCGAAAGTGCAGCAGCCTTTGCCTTCAGACCTTCCATATCGAGCTTGGACATTTCTACCAGCTCATCCTTTGTATACGGAAGCTTGTCTACGAAATACTTTTCGTATGCAGCGTAGTCATCAGGAGATGCTACATAAAGGTAAGGGAAGTTGATATCTTCAAACTTGCCGCCGAAATCTTTGTAGTCACCCTTTACTGCATTGTATACTGCCATGAATGCGAAGAGAGGATCGCAGTAATGTCCGCCTGACTCACCTGCCATAGAACCGTTGGCAATTCTTTCACCAAGATCGGGAAGGAAGTCGGTTGAAACGATATCGATGTCCTGTGTCTTGCCTGCGCGCTCAACGGCTGCGATAGCACCCTGAAGAGGATCTCCGCCGCCACCTGCAGGGATGATGGCATCGAGATCAGGATTGGCACTCATAAGTGCTTCCGCAGCCTTGGAGCCGCCTTCTGAAGATGTACCTGCGTACTGGGGTTCTGAGAGAACAGCCTGATCATCGGGATGAGCGCTATTCCATTTTTCAACACCTGCCTTATAGCCTTCCCATCTTCCGAGCCATGTAGCGTCACCCTGTTCCCAACCGATAAGACCGATATTTCTGTCGCCCTTATCAAGAAGTATCTGAACAAGCTTTTCGCCGTTTTCAGGCTCGTTTTCATGAACTGCACCAACATAATACTGAGAATCTACTGCTGCCTTATATATATCTGCACTTGTCTCTGAATTGATGATACGGAAGAACTGAGCAAGATAAACTCCGTTATCGTTACATGTCTTGATAGCTGATGCCATCTCGGTATCGGAAGAATTGCAGATGATGATACCGTCACATCCTGCTGCACACAGCTGCTCAACAGAAGCAGTAACTTTCTCTGAAACATGTCCCTGATCAACATACTGAACCTGAACACCGAGAGCATCCGCAGCTTCATCCAGTATCAACTTACACTGTGAACCAAGTACGTCTGTAGAACTCCAGATAGAAACGCCGATCTTTATAGTATCATCTGACTTTGCAGCCTGATCGCCTGCACCTGAACTTGTTCCTGCGCCTGCATTTGCATTGCCTGCTGCCGGAGCACTTCCGCCGCAGCCGGCCAGTAACGAAAGAGTCATCACTGTACTCATCAATAAACAAGTGATTTTCTTCTTCATGAAAACATAACCTCCTGACTGATCACACATACATTCCATAGTTGCTTTAACAAATCTTATAAGAGAGCTCTCTATGTCATCATCTTATAGCTATTATTGCCAAGTAAATATGGAATATTTTCGGTGAATTGGTAAAATCTTCCAATGATGTGGTAATCACATGATCAGACTAAATTGATTTGCGATATTTGCTGGGAGAGATCCCTTCCACTTTTTTGAACACCTTTGTGAAATAGAAATAATCATTGTAACCAACTATCTCCGCGATCTCCTGTATCGAAATACTTTCATCACGAAGAAGTTCCTTTGCTCGCTGTATGCGTAAAGAAGCAATATAATCCGAAAAATTAACTTTAAGATTTTCCTTGATCATCTCACTTAATCTTCCCATGCTCAGATTATACTTTGCTGCAAGCGAAGTGAGCGAGATATCTTCCGTATAGTGTTCACGTATTTCAGAGATGACATTATCGATAACTCTGTCAAAGTAAGGCTCTTCGCTTTTTTCAAGCTTTTCTTCACCTCTTTCATTCACGATAGATGTCATCACTCTTGTAAGCTCTTCTTCTTTGATCGGCTTCAAAAGATAATCATATGCATGATGCTTTACAGCTTCCTTTGCATAAGAGAATTCCGCATAGCCCGAGATCATCACAACTTTTGTTTCGGGTGACACTTCAGAGACAGCCTGCAGAAGTTCAAGTCCTGTAAGCCCCGGCATTCTTATGTCCGTAAAAACAACATCCGGCTTGAAGAGCTCTATCTCTTCTTTAGCCGTAAGACCGTTGTTGGCTGTGCCTACTACGAACACATCCATATCAAGCTTCTCAAGAAGTTTCTTTAATCCCAGTGTGATCCAGACTTCATCATCCGCTATATAAACATTTATCATCTTTTTAACCCTCATTGTTTAGATGATCAGATGGCTCTCTCATATGATCCGGCACAGATATCTTTATAACAGTCCCTTTATCCACGTGACTTTCTGCTTTGATCGTATAATCATCTCCATAGAACAGTCTAAGACGCTGTACGATATTTGCAAGTCCTATGCCGGTATTTTCATGAGGATTTTTAATATCCTCTCTGAGACGCTCCAGTGTTTCTTCATCCATTCCAAGGCCGTTATCTTCAACTACCATTTCGAGTCTGTGATTCACGCCCTCTATCGTTACATTAACGAAACCCGCATCCATCTTGCTTTCCAGCCCATGGAATACTGAATTCTCAACCAGCGGCTGCAGGAAAAATCTTATCATGGGCTTATCAAGCACTTCCTCTGCAACCTTAGTCTTTATCATTATCTTACCCATAAAGCGGTATTCGATGATCCTTGCAAACTTGTCTATGTAGGAAACTTCATCACGAACCGTAACGATATTACTTCCCTTTACCGCATATCTGAAAATATCCGAAAGCGCCATTGCCATCTCGGCTATATCATTCTCATCATTGATGAGCGCCATATCACGCATGCAGGAAAGTGTGTTATACAGGAAATGAGGATTGATCTGATTACGATATGCAAGTATCTCCATCTTCTGCTGTGCCAGTTCTGTTTCATAGAGACGTATCTTGCTGTCCTTTATCTCTTCTATCATACGCTGGTTTTCATCAAGCATACGATCCAGGCTTGCCGCAACCGTTCCTATCTCATCGGTCCTGTTCATATTAAGCCTGCGTTCGGGATGCTTTATTGAATTGCCGATGAATCTTTCAATTGTGTGGATCGGTTTTGCCATCTGTGAATAAGAGAAGACAACAATTATCGCAAGAAGCAAAAGGATAATGATCGATGCACCCATTATCATCTGTCGCACCTCAACACTTCCTGCGGTGTTGCCTGATACCGAAACCGCAATCGCGATCCTGAGACCGTTTTGCCAGTTACCTTCACGATACACGAAATCTTTATCAGTCTTTAAGTCCTGCATGGTAAGCTCAGGTGAGATACCTCCAAAAGTATGAAACGAAAGATCAAGCTTGTTGGAATCACTGAGCTGCATAGCGACCGCACTGCTATTTAAGATATTTTTGAGCGTACCGTCTATCCTCCACGGTTCCAGGATAAATACGCACATTCCAAGCTGCTCGGAACTTCCTTCCGTACCGTCATAGATAGGATAATAGAATGCATAGAAATATTCATTGCTGTCAGCAACGTATTTGTCTGCATTCAGATCTTCACCTGTACGGAGATATTCCTGCCTCTTTGGCATATCAACTGTTCTGCCCAAAGATACGATGACATTCATTTCATTATCGTATAGTATCGCAGATGCTATATCTCTGTTTTTATATGCTATCTGTGAAAAATAAGAAGATACTCTTGCCTCTCGGATGTCCTTATCGCCCTCTGTCAAATTATTCATAACGATCGATCTGTAGAGAGACTCTGCATTGTACCTGAGATTCTCTTCATAGAGACTGATGGCATTGTCGGACTGCCTCAGAAGACTGTCAGCCAATCCTTCAGCATATTTCTGCGTTGTCTGTCTAACATACAGATATGATGTATAAAGGGTTCCCGAAAGCACAAAAAGAATAATAAGAACGATACAGACTAACTTAAGTAATATGCTGTTTCGGATTTTCTGTATCATAGACGCTTAATCGTTCCCCTACTATATATGAATAAACTGCGTTGTCTCTTCCATCACATTGTTCAATATTTCAAGATTTCTTGCAGTATTGCCTGTCTCAAGGGAGTGATCGGCTCCCGCTATAACTGTAATAGGAACAGCTGCATCATTGCTGCACTTTAGCAGGTCTTCATGCACTACCCACGGATCTGCATCTCCGGTAAAAGCAATGGCATTTTTCGGTTCAAACATAAATGTAGCTTCCAACGGGGTATACAGCACCTGTCTGCAATCTATGCCATGGTGCTTAGCATATGCGCAGGCGATAGCTGTCCCAACACTCTTGGACACAAAGAGGATATCATCATATTCAGACCAGTTTACTTCTGAAAGTGCAGTTTCTGTATGGGCGTAGAGCTCATCAAAAACCATTTTCATTTTGGCTTTGTCTCCACGGATATTTTTAATCTCCGAAGAATAGCTTAAGCGGATGATCTCTTCATATCCCTCTTCAGAAGCAATTTTCCCGGCATAATATAACAATGGTTTATCGCAGTGGTATCCAACCCCCGGGAAGAATACTGCCAATCTGTTACTGCGGTTTTTCATTTATGGTCTCCTGTTTATCGTATTTATGCTCTGACTCTCGCTGTCGATCATCGCATATCAGTAAATTAAAAGCCGCATCGGAGATTCCATCCTCTGCGGCCTGTAATCAAAAATACAGTCTATTTATTTATTAAATAAACCACCTGCAAGATCCCTGATGTCATTCAGATCGATCTTTCCATCAGCCAATGCAGCCTGAACCTTCTTTATATCATCTTCAGAAACATCAATATTTACTTTCTTCAGAAGCTCTACTCCCTGCTTCGGATCTGCCTTGGCTATCTGAGCCATAAGCTCTTTGTTACCACTGATACTTTTTATGATTTCATTTATATTTGCCATGATCCACCTCCTCCGACAATAATATCACATGAAATCCGCTTTGCAAAAGAAAGATATTTTGGTCATTTTTTACAAATCCATCAGAAAATTTAGTATATAATTGCATTATCTGCTACCGGACAGTGACTGTCCGGCCCCGAAAATACGGCACCTGTCACTCTCTGTCGTGTTAAGAAGGGCACACTGCTGATACTATCACTCTCGAAAGGAGAACAAAATGGATCAGGAAAAAATCGGATCTTTTCTCAAACAACTGAGAAAAGAAAAGAACATCTCACAGGAACAGCTTGCGGAAAAATTCTTTGTATCGGTAAGAACTGTTTCCAGGTGGGAAAACGGTAACACAATGCCGGATATCAGCATATTGATCAAACTGGCAGATTTTTACAACGTAGATATGCGTGAACTTCTTAAGGGAGAAAGGAAGAGTGACAACATGAACGAAGATTTAAAAGAAACACTGGAAATGGTAGCAGATTATACTGCAGCAGAAAAGGAAAAGCTCACGAAGGAATTAAAAACCATGGTAACCTGTATGATCTTTCTGTTTTTAATACTGGGAGCCATACTTTCCTTCCACCTCTACCGGATAAATTCATATTTTTCTACAGCTGCAATATTCTGCGCATCATTAGGTACAGTTTATTCAATATTCAGTGCCATAAAAATAAGACAGCTGACCGGTAAAATGGGAAAAAAATCTTTCAAGAAACTTGTGATCGCGCTTATAATTCTGGGCGGATTCATTGCAGTACTATCTGTACTTGCTATAATGTTCGCTATGGGTGTTTTCGGATGATCATTTGCGCTTTCTATAATAAACCGTCCTGGTGAACTTTATTTCATCTCCGCCGGTTTCGCCTGTTTCAAGGTCAAAGAGAGATGCATCAAACTCAGGAAAGAAGACATCGCCATCTTCAACTACAGTGTCTATTTCAGTAATATACATTTTATCTACAAATGGGATTGCTTCGGCAAATAATCTGTATCCGCCTGCAACATAGGCGTCCCTGTCACCAATAATATTCAGGGCTTCTTCCAACGATCTGGCCGTACTGACTCCATCTCCGGTAAAGCTTTTACTGCCGGAGATGACTATAGTTTCTCTATTGGGAAGCGGATGTCCTATCTCTTCATAGGATTTCCTTCCCATGATAACTATATTTCCTGTCGTTAACTCTTTAAACTGCTTTTGCTCGCCTTTAATTCTCCAGGGGATCATTCCCTGCTTTCCGATAACATTATTCTTTGAACGGGCAACTATCAATCCTATCATTTTCTGTCTCCTGTATTTGATTTGTTATGTATTAGAAAATAGATCAATGCACCTATCACAACTCCCGTAGTATTCAGGATAAGGTCATCTATGTCCGTACCGCGATCATAGAACAGCAATTGCGACATTTCTATCAGAAACGAATAAGCAGCTCCTGCAAGCACTGTCTTTCCAAAATTATTTAATTTCTTAAAACAAACAGGCCAGACAATACCAACCGGAATGAACATGGCAATGTTTCCGATAACATTTATCTGCCATCCGTCATACCTTTCCCAAGCGAAAGTAAACGGTTTTAGGTTTAACCAAAGCGGATATATTCTGTCTTTGTCAAAAACAAGAGTTCCGATATGTCCGTCCACATGGTGAAGCGGAAAATAAACCATTCTGCTTATGACAACAAGGCATATATATACCATGAGCATTTTCAGCTCATTCTTCAAGGTAGTCTTTTTATTGATAAAATAAGCAATAACCCTTGATACTATCCATGCTATCGTTATGAATCCAACCATATGTTGGAATGTTATTATGATCATATTCTGTTTTCTCCTGATGCAGATCAATCACACTTTTAACACATTCCAGCGGATTATGCAATCAGGATCGCTGCAATCCCCTTAGCTGAGCGCATTGCAGCATCTTTAAAATGATTGCCTTCATTTAATTCATAACTGATATTAAGACCAAGCTTTTGATAATGCTCAAATATCTTTTCAGTATTTTCCTGAACCGGCTTCAGAACCGGATTTCTTGTTTTAGCTTCTTTATTACCAAGTGAAAGATAGATCTTAGACGGTTCACATACAGGTCTGTGAGCAAGAACATACTCTGTGAACTCAGGGAACCACAGTGATCCCGACATTGAAGCCACTCTTTCAAAGCGGTCACACTTATACATGGAATATATTGAAAAAAGGCCTGCAAGCGAATAGCCTGCAATGCCTGTAAATTCCGGCTTTCCGGAGAGTTTTTCCTCTGTTTTTGGAATTATCTCATTCAGCAACATATTCAGATATTCATCTGCACCGCCGGTGTATGGTTTCTCACCCGGAATAAAAGACGGTGCAGACCATGGAGTCATATCATTGTTCCAGTCAAGATTTCCTATGGACAAAAGACTGCAGTCCGCACAGGAAATCTCCTTCATGGCTTTAACAATGCTTCCTCCGTCATCTGAATAGTTATTATAAATGATCAGAGGGCTGCCGGCTTTATCCGATAGATAAAGTGTAAGCTTTTTTCCGGCAGCCTCATAATCTATGCCACGGTCCGTCATTTCAAGAGCCTCTTTTCAGATTGATCATACATAGTCAAACCCCGGCATCCTTATCAAAATTATTTCACATCGATCATACAGTCAGTGCTGTAGTTATTCCCGGTTACAGGATCACTTATCGTAGCAGTTACTATGGTATCAGATGCACCGGAAGGAATTTCAAACTCTGCTTTTCCTTTTCCGTCATCACTCTTAAGAGTGATACCTGTATTTTTTGAATATACAGTCCAGCTCACTTTTCCGCCGCCGTCTACAAACTTCTTAGCTGTCGGATTAGTCTTTACGCTGATCGTCACTTTCTTTGATACTTTTCCCTTCTCGGGAGCTGCCGTCTTTACATAAGATTTATTTACCTTATATAACTTAAGCGGCTGCTTTACGGTAAGGGTTATACTGTCAGCCTTTCCTCCACATGTAGCAACTATTGTGACCTTACCGGCCTTCTTTGCTGTTACATGTCCGTATGAATCTATCTTAACAACACCTTTGTTGTCCATCGTATACCTAACAACGGCGCCAGCATTATTGGATCCGTTGTTTATCAGGGTAGATATGTATCCGATCTCGCCCACATAGAGTTCCTTATTGCCAAGATAGTTTATTGAAACATCCGTAACACTTACTGCAGCTGCTTCTTTCTCTTCAACTTTTACGGCTACTTTTGCAACAGGTCTATTCTTCTTTTCAGACTTTTTATCATAAGTATAAATGGTTATTGTTGCAGATCCCGCTGCCTTTTTAGCCTTTATCAGTCCCTTCTGATCAACGGAACATATATTTTTGTCACTGCTCTCAAAATAGAATTTGTCAGTGGTCGGAGCATCCGGTGTCACACAGAGTCTGTATTTTTCACCAACACCCAGTGTGATCGAATTAGCAGATGCATCCAGTGTCTTTACACTCTGTTTAACAATATATTTAACTGTTTTGGTCTTCGTACCGGAAACAGCAGTCACATATGCAGCACCCGGTCCTACAGCGTTTATCTTAAGACTTCCGTCTGACTGCGGAACTGCATCAAGCACATGGCCCTTAGGCGCCACCCACGTTACAGATGAATTCTTTCCATTAACGGTCGCCGCCGTTGCCTTTAACGAAACAGAGCCTCCTACAGTAAGCGTCTGTACCCCCTTAGGAAGTCCGGATATGCTTTTTGTGCTGAATGTGTCACCATCTGCAGTGACAACTGCCGGGGTTGTTTCTGTCGGAGTTGATGTCTCTGTAGGTGTTGTTGTTTCTGTCGGTGTTGTTTCCGTAGGTGTTGTTTCTGTCGGCGTGGTTTCTTCTGTCGGAGTCTTTTCCGTTGGTGTTGTTTCCTGCGGTGTTGTTTCTTCCGGTGTTGTTTCTTCCGGTGTCGTCTCTTGTGCCTTTGCAGTGAAAGAAACAGTTACTACACCCGATTCCACAGTCTGCGAACAACTGGTCACCTTACACATATAATTCAGAGAAGTTCCACCTGCTCCTGCAACAGTATTAAGTGTTGCTCCTGTAGCTCCGTTTATTGCCGTCCAATTCGTTTTATCCTTGCTGGACATCCACTGATACTTAAGTTCAGTACCAGCTACAGTTGTGGTAATTGAAAATGTCTTTCCTTCTTCTACTTTATTATCTGATAAGTTTGTTTTTATTCCGGTTACTTTAGGCTTCACATATACTTTAAATATTCCGGATTTTTTTGTGACGTTTCCACTCTTTACAACGCATTGATACTCTACATCTCTTACTGCAGACGAATTTGTCAAGGATGGAGCATTATCACTATGATCACTCTTTTTCCACGTAGGCTCACCTATCGGTCTGCATTGCCACTCATAGCTCAGATTCTGGCCGGTTGTTGTAACCTCTAATGTAAACTTGTCATTATACGTTACAGTGAGTGGATCTGCCGTCTTTTTCTCCACTGTAAATTCCGAATCATTAGGTTCATAAGGTTCATAATCCAGATTCGTATTTACGTTAGCCTCTTCGATTATCTCATCAGTAGGAGCTTTATCAAACTTTACATAGTACAGAAAATAGAATATTTCCCTCTTAAAGGTGGTCCAGCCATGATCGCCTTTAAAAGTATCATAAACAAGGAAATCTCTTTGATTCTCAGGCTTAACCTTCTTAAAAATTTCCTTGTATACATTTACATTATTTTTCCACTGCGTCTCCAGCGTACCATTTGCAAGAACTAAATGAGCCTTACTGGATGTAGAAAAATGAATATTATTCCTTGACCCTGCCCATCCTGCATCGTTACCTTTTTCATCATATGTAAAGAAACTCTGTGCCGGACTTGCTGCACCAACATTAATTACATCATCAGGATGTTCAGATCCTGCAAGGAGAGCAGTTGCACCTCCCATTGAAAAACCTGATACGCTAACCGGTGCCGTGGCATCAACTTTGTCTGTAAAGTAACCGTCTCTGGCTTGTTTTAGAACCTCATCGAAAATACCATCTTTTCTTGCATAGTTATAGTTTGCCGCCGTTGCCCACCCATCGTTAGCATGCTCCATTTTTATCTCAGGCATTATGACGATCATAGGATCCATGTAGCCCAGAGCTATCCACTTGTTTAAAGTGGCCATTGCATTATTTTTATAAGTGTCAGCACTTTGTTTGTTTTTTTCCGCACCATGAAAAAGGAACAGGATCGGGTATTTCCCCGGCTGATCCGGAACCATATAATAGCCGTAATTATTCTTGGCGTTAAACGAATACGTTTTCATTTCAGTATACGTCTTATAATATGC
>JAEEGL013766328.1_pt1 | contig 24625 bp, 18 predicted proteins | sample 9134231 | NCBI WGS metagenome assembly JAEEGL01 (sample SAMN16246548, study PRJNA631951) | gut metagenome | biome: gut microbiome; feature: rumen; material: fiber-attached | host: Bos | place: Iran: Karaj | collected 2018-10
AGACTGTCTGCGCTGCCGCTTCGGATATGAGTATTTGAAAGTAGTCAAGTAAACAAGTGGACAAGTAGACGAGTAAACGAGTTAATACCTATTGTGGGTTAACTAATTGGGTACTGATTAGTGGACTTTGGGTTATTAAAAGCCGGCTAATGGAGTATTGATGACTCGGCAATTATTACCCTGCAGTGGTGAAAAAGAGAAAGGAAAGGAGAAATATAAATAATAAAAGAAAACAAGAAGTATATGAACAAGAAATATATCTTTGAAACACGGATGCAGGTACGCGACTATGAGTGCGACATTGAGGGCATCGTCAACAATGCCAATTACCTGCATTATACAGAGCACACCCGTCATCTGTTTTTGAAACAGTGCGGACTGAGCTTTGCCGAGATGCATAAGAAAGGAATCGATGCGGTGGTAGCTCGGATGACCTTACAGTTCAAGACACCGCTGCAATGCGATGACGAGTTCTATTCCCGACTGTATCTGGAGAAAGAAGGCATCAAGTATGTCTTCTACCAGGATATCTACCGCGCCAGCGACGAGAAACTATCCTTCAGGGGGAAGATCGAACTGGTTTGTCTGATTAACGGACGACTGGGAAGGAGCGAGGAGTATGACAAGGCTTTTGAGAAATATCTTCAACCATGAACATGCAGGAAATACTGAACATCCTTGCCCTTACGCACATCAACTACTTCCATCTGGCCGGATTACGACAGTTGTACGACCAACTGGGCAGTGCCACCGCAGTGATCGAGAATCGTCATCACCTGCGGGATATCATCCCAGATGCCTCACCACGGTTGATCGAAGGACTGAAGGGTGTCGATGAAGCCTTAAAGAGAGCAGAGACTGAGTTGGAGTATGACATGAAGAACGATATTCTTCCCATCCCACTTCACGACAGTAACTATCCACAACGACTCAAAGAATGTGATGATGCACCGCTCCTGCTCTTCTATAAAGGGAATGCACCGCTGAATGCCAAGCGAGTCATCAGTATTGTCGGCACCCGTCGTTGCACCACTTACGGGCAGGACCTCATCCAACGGTTTGTCCAGGAGTTACGTCAGCACTGTCCTCAGGCACTTATCGTCAGTGGTATGGCTTACGGGGTGGATATCACGGCACATCGGGCAGCCCTTCAGAATGGTTTTGATACCATTGCGGTGTTGGCACACGGCCTCGATTATCTCTATCCGCCACGGCATAAGTCCACGGCAGATGTGATGCTTCATCAAGGAGGATTACTGACGGAGTTCTTCACCATGACAAATGCCGATAAAGTGAATTTCGTCAGACGCAACAGAATCGTTGCAGGAATGGCCGACTGCACAATCCTTGTGGAGAGTGCTGCTCATGGCGGTGGGATGATTACCGCACGGTTGTCACGTGACTATAACCGTGAGACCTTCGCCTTCCCAGGAGCTGTAGGAGCAACATACTCAGAAGGTTGTAACAAACTGATCAGGGAACATGTGGCATCGCTCATCACGAATGCACACGACTTCGTCGAGGCCATGGGATGGCAGGATGATGTACAACTGCAGCAGGCACAACATGCGGGTATCGAGCGACAGCTTTTCCCGAACCTCACCACGGAGGAACAACAGGTGGTCTCTGCGCTTGCTGCCGATAATGATCAGCAGATCAACCGTCTTACAGTCACCTCCAACACCCCTATCTCCCGACTCTCCGCCCTCCTCTTCGAACTGGAGATGAAAGGAATCATCCGTTCGATGGTCGGTGGGAAGTACCATTTAATTAAGTGAAGAATGAAGAGTGAAGAGTGAAGAATTATAAATTTTCAATTTGTTGCGAAGCAACAGGGTAATGTCCTTTTTACTTCCGCCGCTGCAAGCGGCTAACTTCTAAGCGAAGCGATAACTCCCTTTTAATGTCTAACGAAGTTGAGCTTGCAAAACTTAAATAATAGTAAAAATGAATATAGGAACAGTAACATTTGAAGACCGTCCACTCTTCCTTGCACCGATGGAAGATGTGACCGACATAGGATTCCGAAAGCTATGCAAGCGTTTCGGAGCATCGATGGTTTATACAGAGTTTGTTTCTGCCGAAGCCCTTGTCCGGTCGATAAAGAGCACTGTCAACAAACTGACGATTGCTGATGAGGAGCGCCCTGTGGGTATTCAGATATATGGTCGGGATGTCCCGCAGATGGTAGAGGCAGCAAAGATCGTGGAATCCGAAGCCCATCCCGATGTCATCGATCTTAACTTCGGTTGTCCGGTGAAGAAGGTAGCTGGCAAAGGTGCTGGTGCCGGCATGCTGCAAAACATCCCCCTACTGTTGGATATCACCCATGAGGTGGTGAAAGCCGTCAATACCCCCGTAACCGTAAAAACGCGTTTGGGTTGGAATAAAGAACAACTGATCATCACCCAGTTAGCAGAACAGTTACAAGACTGTGGCATCCAAGCCCTCACCATCCATGGCCGCACCCGTTCACAGATGTACACCGGAGAAGCCGACTGGACACTGATCGGGGAAGTGAAAAACAATCCGCGCATCACCATACCGATTATCGGTAACGGTGATATCACCACACCAGAACAGGCTCGGCTGGCTTTCGAACGCTACGGTGTCGATGCCGTGATGATTGGCCGTGCCACCTTCGGACGCCCATGGATCTTCAAAGAGATACGTGATTATCTTGACGGGAAACCTGCCGACCCCACCTTAGACATCAACTATAAGATCGACATCCTGAAAGAGCAATTAGAAATTAATCTAAAGCATATTGCTGAAGAACATGGACCGGATGATCCCCGTAACGAACTGCGAGCTATCCTTCATACCCGCAGACACCTCGCAGCAAGTCCGATCTTCAAGGGAATACCCGACTTCCGTAAGACACGCATCGCCCTGTTGCGTGCAGAGACCAAAGAAGAATTAATCGGAATCTTAGAAGATATCCGCGAGATGTTAATTAATAATTAATAGTTAATAGTTAATAATTAATCAACATACAGCGTATTTCCACTGCGTGTCACATGGATGCGATGCAAGGAATTAAGACGACTGATCACCGCATCCAAGCCATTCTTACGCTCGGCAAAGAAACGCATCTTCAGCTGCATAATATCGGTATTCCGGAATTCCACCGTCATATTATACATCAATCCGATCTTGCGCATGATATCCTGCAACTCTGCCTGATCATAAAACAGATATCCCTCTGCCCAATAAGAATAAGGTGTGGTGTCAACCTGTGCCAATGGTGAGAACCCATCCTCGTTTGCCACGGTCTGCATACCGGGTTCCAACACCACCTTGTTGTTCTGTTTTTTGTTCTTTACCTGTACACGACCCTTCACCAACGTGATGACCGTAGAAGAACCGTCACGCGTATCCACATTAAACTCCGTTCCTAAGACTGTGGTCTCCGTCTGATCGGTCATAACGATAAAAGGACGTTTGCTGTCGTGCACCACATTAAAAAAAGCCTCACCCTCCAACTTCACCACACGCTCAGTGGAAGTAAACGCTACGGGGAAAGCCAGTCGGCTGCCCGGATGCAAGCTGATGACGCTCCCATCCGAGAGGGTGATATCCGATGATTGTCCCGCAGGAACCCTCAAGGCAACTTTCTCAGTAGGATCAACATGAGAAAGTATCTCCCGATAATCATTCATGGTGATCTTCTGCTCCGATTCCTGTTCTTTCTTCGTCAGCGTCATCTGCTCCTTACCCACGATCATCTCTACCTTCTGACTACCTTCTGTAGATGCTGTATAGACTCGTCCTTGCGGGACATCCACATCATTCTTCTGGAAAAAGACAAAGAAGAAAGCAATAGCAGCGGCAACAGCGGCAAGGGGCAACAACCAACGGAGAAACGTCTTTCCAAAGGAACGCTCCTCTTCCTCTTTCTCCTGGAACATCGCCATCCGTTCTTCCTTCATGATAGGGTGCTCATGGAGATAGAGATCCCCCTTGAGAGCCAGCAACTCACGACAAAGCCGACGAAGCTCACTATTAGCTCGCAAAGCTTCCATCTGCTCGTCAGTGATATCAGGCAACTGATCCATGATTTCAAGTGCCTGCTGTTGTAGTTCTTCTCTTATATCTTCCATTTGCTTTAGCTCTTCTATAATTATAACGATGGCAAAATAAAACAGGTTACGCTTTGCGGATAGAATCTTTCAGTGTGCGGATAATTTTCAAAGCCCTCACCATGTGTTTCTTCACTGTAGCCACGGTGATACTCATCTCTTCAGCAACCTCCCGGTATTTCTTCTCTTCGAGATAACAAGCCACGAGAATCTCACGGGTAGGAGGAGAAGGCAACGCCTCTAATACTCTATCTATCAGTAGTTTGTTGTAATTATCACTCTCATATTCCTGCTCCTCAACATACTCCGTCATCAACAACTCGGTGAAAGCCACGTATTTCTCCTGTCTTTTCTGACGACGTAAGGCATCGATGCTCCTATTCCTGACAACTGTGAAAAGGTAAGCCGCAACATTGTCCATCGGTCTCTGCGAGAGATGAAGCCACAGTTTTTCAAATGCCCCTGATACGATATCATAGCACTCCTCCTCGTCTCTCACAAACTGAAAGGCGAAACGGAAGAGTTGCTCGTAATAATTCCGATATAGCGTATCGAAATGGATATCAGGAACGTTTTCCTTACTCATCACTTTCATTCTTATTCCTTTTCAACAATAGCGTGTACTGATACGAATTATCTGATAGCCTCAACAGACATGCTAGCCGAATGCAAATGTAATGTTTTATCATTAAATCACAAAGATATTTTGAAAAAAACAAGATTATCGTAACCTGTTTTCTTTTGCCAGCGTTGATTTAATAGAGAAAGAATGTGATCTTTATGAGTTTATATGATTTTAACCTATATATAATTGTTATGCAAAGAACTCGAATACTAATGTTGCTCATGCTGTTTTGTGCATTGCCTTTTGCTGCACATGCACAAAACAATGATGGTAAGCTGACGATGACTTTCAAAAACGAGCCACTTGCTAATGTATTGGTTCGACTGGAAAACTCATCCAGCTACAGGTTCTTGTTTATCTATGAGGATGTTACTCCTTATAAAGTAAACGGGAAAGTGACTAACGCTGCCTTCTTTGACGTGGTGAAGTATGTTCTTCGTGACACGCCACTGGAGTATTCTGTTGATGGAAAGTTCGTAAATATCAATCCGAAGAACAAGAAGACCAACCAGCAGAACAGAAGTAATAAGACGATAGACGGTCGTGTGACCGACAAGAATGGTGATCCCGTGATTGGTGCGCAGTTGCGCATACCGGGAACCAACGTCGTAGCAGTAACGGATTTAGACGGACGTTTCCGTATCGACCATCCGCTCTCTGGCAACGAACAGGTACAGGTATCTTATGTAGGAATGAAGTCGGTGCTTGTCCCTTTAAAAGACAATATGCGTATCAGCATGGAAGAGGATGCCCAGATGTTGCAGGATGTCGTGGTGACGGGTATCTTCCGCAAGGCCCGCGAGAGTTATACCGGTTCTGTCTCTACCATCGAGAAAGAACAGTTGGAACAGTATCGCGGACAAAACCTCTTACAGACGTTGAAGAATGTGGATGCGAGTATCAACTTCACCATCGACAATCTCAACGGTTCTAACCCGAACAACCTGCCAAACATCAATATCCGCGGTAACTCCAGTCTGCCCATGAGCGTGGAGGAGTTTAATGCCGGTGAGGCCAGCAACCCAAACACGCCGCTGATCATCATGGACGGTTTTGAGATCTCCCTCACGAAGTTGATGGACTACAACGATGAGGAGATAGAGAGTATCAACATCCTGAAAGATGCTGCCGCAACAGCTATCTACGGTTCGCGTGGTGCAAACGGTGTTATTGTCGTAGTATCAAGACAGCCGGAAGAGGGAAAACTGAAAGTAAACCTCGAGACGGGCTTGGCCTTGGAGATTCCCGACCTCACCTCGTATCATCTGCTCAACGCAGCCGAGAAACTGGAGTTGGAGCGCAGGGCCGGTCTCTATACCTATCCTTACACCACCAACTCCCACACCAGTCAGTTCGACCTTCTTTATACCGATGCTTACAACCGTCGTTTGCACGATATCCTCGAAGGGGTGGATACCGACTGGTTGTCAAAACCGTTGCGCACCGGAGTAGGTCAGCGATACAACCTCCGTTTAGAGGGCGGTAGCAAGGAATTCCGCTGGGCTGCCGACGCACAGTGGAAAGACACCGAGGGTGCCATGAAGGGCAGCAACCGTCAAGTCTTCAACGGGGCCATTACCTTATTATATAAATACAAGAGCCTGACCTTCCGCAACTACACGGCTGTAGGTATCAACAACTCCAAAGAGAGTCCTTACGGCACTTTCAGCGATTACGTCATCCAACAGCCTTACGATGCACCGTATGATAAGGAGGGCCGACTCGTGAAGATGTTCCCCGGTTTTTATGAGTGGGCTGCCAAACGGGAGAACCCACTCTACAACGCCACCTTAGGCGGTTTCAACAAAAGTAACTACCAGGAGTTGACAAACAACTTCGCCGTAGACTGGCAGATCCTGCCGGAACTGACGCTTCGCGGACAGTTTGGTATCTCGAAGAACGATTCCGAGACCAACTTCTTCCGCTCACCCGATAACACTTATTATGAGAGCGATGCCGTAAAAGAACAGTATAGCACAGGCGAGGGATTCCTCCGTCGCGGATATTACCGTTACAGCAATGGCAAGACGTTCTCTTACAATGCAGATATCACCCTTGCATATAATAAGGTTTTTGCCGATGTGCACTCACTGTATGTAGGTGCCAACTGGTCGATGCGCCAAAGCAATTACGATGGATTCACCTCGGCCTATGAGGGTATCGCTAACGAAGATCAGGCCAAGATCGGCAATGCGCGCATGTACGCTCAAAACGAGATGCCTTACGGATCAAACAGCAAGACACGCGCTTTCGGCATCACGGGGAATATCAACTACACCTACGCCGGTAAATACTATGCCGACCTGTCGTATCGTATGGATGGCAACTCCACCTACGGCAGTAAGAAGAAATACAGTTCGTTCTATAGTATGGGTATCGGATGGAACCTGCACAATGAGGCCTTCCTGAAAGGCAACGACACCATCAACATGCTTCGTCTGAAAGCCAGCTATGGCGAGACGGGTGCTGCCTCAGGTGCCTTAGAGACAGATGCCTATACATATTATACCTACAACACCAACAACCGGTATATGGCCTTCAATGGTGCTGTGCTCGGCGGCTTGGGCAACCCCAACCTGACCTGGCAGCTCACTAAGGAGTTTAATATCGGAACAGAGTTTGGACTCTACGACAATCGTGTTCGCGGAACGTTCGAATACTATATCAAGAACACCAACAACCTGTTGTCATCCATGGACATGCCACTCACGATGGGATTCCCCAGCTACCGCGCCAATATCGGAGAGGTACAAAACAGAGGTTGGGAGGCTTCACTGCAGGCTTATATCATCCGCGACCGTTCAAAACAGTTCAATTGGCTCATCGGCGGACAACTGGTGTACAACAAGAATAAGATTACCAAACTGTCGCAGGCTATCAAAGATCAGACCGAGGCATACATGATCTCTGATGCCATGAAGCCCTACGAGGATACCGGCAGCGGAATACAAAACCTGTTCTACGAGGGATATCCCCAGCATTCCATCTATGCCGTTCGTTCATTGGGTATCGATCCGGGCTCAGGTAATGAGATCTATCTCGATCGTGACGGGAATATCACGGATGTCTGGAAGGAGTCGAACAAGGTCTATTGCGGAACGACAGATCCGAAATACCGTGGTAACCTGAATACGATGGTGCAATGGAAAGACTTCACCTTCAATGCCTCTTTCGGTTATTACTGGGGTGGGCAGATGTACAACGCCACGCTACGTGACCGTGTAGAGGTAAGGACTGAGACCATACGTAATCAGAATGTGGATGAGCGTGTGCTCAACAGTCGCTGGTACGAGGTGGGTGATGTGGTGTTCTTCAAGAAATTGAACAACAATTTCAGTAAGGCTACCAGCCGCTACGTCATGGACAATAACGTGCTGGAACTGCAGAGCATCAGCCTGCAATATAAGTTGCACAACACATATTTGGAGAATACCTTCAAACTGCAAAGTATCATCTTTGGCATCAACGCCAACAGTCTGATCCACTGGGGTAGCATCAAGATGGAGCGCGGTACGAGTTATCCTTTTGCCCGCAACGTCCAAGCAAGCGTAAAACTGTTATTCTAATTGAAAATTGATCAAAAGAAAATTGAAGATTATGAGTACCAAGAATTATATATATAAGAAAAGCGGATGGCTGCTGTCGGTAGCTTTTCTCACGCTTTCACTGAGCACGCTCTCTTCTTGCGACGACTGGCTTGACGTACGCGGAGAGAATATCCAGAAGGAGCAAGATCAGTATGAGTCGTATAAAGGGTTCCGCGATGCACTGACCGGTTGCTACATGACCATGGGCGACCTGAGCATCTACGGACTGAAGATGACCATGACAGACATCGAGAACTTGGCCAGTCTGTGGTATCTGTCTACCTCTGCGGAGACACAGACTCCGTTGAAATACTATCTCACGCATCACGACTATAGTCAGACACTGACGCAGACAGCCATCAAGAGTATGTTTGGCGGACTGTTCAAGACGGTCGTCTCTGCCAATGTCCTCATGAAGAACTTAGAGGAGAATGGTGCCAATATCCAAGACAATCAGGCACGCGACGTGATGCTTGGTGAGACCTATGCCATCAGGGCCTATTGCCAGTTGGATGTGCTGCGCCTCTTCGGCCAGTTGCCGCAGGGTGGTAGCAAGACCGTCAAACTGCCTTATTCCTACACCACCTCCATCGATGAGATGCCGGCCTATTTCAGTTATAGCGAATATGTGTCTAACCTGAAGAAAGATATCGAGCGGGCAGAGAGCCTGCTGAAGGATTATGACCCCATCAATCAATACAGTTTCAACACGTTGAACACTGCGCCCGGCGATGTGCTCGACCTGTACTATTACCGTCAGTCACGTCTTAACTACTGGGCGGTACGCGCACTCCACGCAAGGATGTGTCTCTATCTGGGAGAAACGGCCGAGGCACATACCATCGCCCTGGATGTCATCAAGTCGGGAACTGTCTCACTCAGCGGTATTTCTGATTTGCAGAATCGTTATAACGCACTGCCGTCAGAGTGCTTGTTCTATCTTAGCAAATACAATGTCAACGACTATGCGAACAATTACCTGAAAGGTAATGCCACGGCCGACTCACCTCTTTATGCCGAGCATTATATGATTACCGAGACTATGCTCGAAGATCTGTATGCCAGCATACCGGGAAGCACGGCATCGCACAATCGTTATCTGAATGAGTGGAACCGCGTGGCATTCAACAATGCGGGCGTTCCCTCACCTACCCTCAAGAAATACTATTACGATCCCAGTACGACATCAGCCAACTCCCTGATGACGAAACATCAGATCATCCCGATGCTCCGTCTCTCAGAGACTTACCTGATCGCCATTGAGACGAGCACCAGTCTGGAGGAGGCCCAAGAACTCTACGACACCTACATGTCGGCTTGCGCCTTCCCGAAAGAGTTGTATGAGCCCTTCGCCACCATCGAGGAGGTGCGCCTGGAGATGCCCAACGAATATCGTCGTGAGTTCTTCGGCGAAGGACAGATGTTCTACACCTACAAACGTCTCGCTGCGAAGAACATGCTATGGAACAACGATGAGATCACGGAGAATGACTATATCATCCCGTTGCCAGCTACAGAATACGATCCGTCGTTAATGAGTAAATGAATACAGACAACAGATAAATAGAAATGATTATGAAAAAGATACAATGGATATTATGTGCTGTCTTGGCCATCGGTGCACTGTCTGGTTGTGAGAAAGATCTGCAACTGTACGACACCGACACGTGCTGGCTGAATTTCTACTACGACATAGAGAACCGGTCGAAGTTTGAAGACCGCTTCTCGCGCGATGCCTATTCCTTCGTCTATGGCGAGGACGACCGCACACGCGATACCCTCTGGTACGAGATACAGGCCATGGGATTCGTCTACGACCATGACCGTCAGATAGCTATCGAACAGGTTACATCCGACGGCAATCAGGCTGTTCCCGGTAAACACTATGTTGCCTTCGACGATCCCTCGCTGTCAGGACTCTATATCATGCCAGCCCATCAGTCACGCACAAAGATACCGGTGGTCGTACTGCGCGACGCTTCCCTGAAGCAACAGACAGTCACACTGAAGTTTGTCATCAAGGCCAACGACAGCTTCATCCCGGGATATGAAGAGTATAACGCACGCTATCTCACCATCACGGATATGCTGTCAGAACCTTCGAAATGGAGTTACGCCTATCCACTGCCGGGATGGACGGGGTATTATAACTCCCTGTCCGACTGGTTTGGCACCTATGGTGTCGTCAAACACCAGTTCCTCATCGAGAAGACGGGCAAGAAATGGGACGACGAGTATATCGACAGTCTGCTCGACGGCGTATCCAGCTTCACCTATCTGAACTACTATGCCGCTAAGTTGAAAGGCTTGCTTGCCGAAGAGAACGCCCAGCGCCAGGCACAAGGTCTTGACGTACTGAAGGAATCCGACGGCACCGTCGTAGAGATACCGTACTAATATGTAACAACTCCTTTAAAAAGTAAGTATATGAAAAAGATAATATATTTCTTAACCCTGCTGCCATTATTGACATCATGCTTCGATGATGACAGTACGGCATGGACGCAGAAGGCCGGCGACATCACCATCACCGGCGTGGAAGGTTCCTATACCAGCATGTCGTTTGTGGGCGAACATCTCACCATCAGTCCCACGGTTACTACAGACTATAGCGACAGCGACATGGACTACCAGTGGTTGCTCATCAGCCAGAAGACAGGATCTACCGACGAACAGGGCAAGACCATCGAACCGGAACTGCTCAGCAGCACGAAAGATCTCGACTTTGAAGTAAACCTCCCTCCTGGCGAATACCAGTTGCGTCTGTATGCCAAGGCGAAGTCGAATGACTATACCGTGACAAAATTCGCCACGCTGATGGTACAGACCGACTTCACACAAGGGTTCTATATCCTCAAGGAGACGGCCGAAGGCAATACCGAGTTGGATCTGCTCAACAGCAAGGATATCCTCTCCGAAAACCTGCTCCAGCAGGTGAAGGGTGCTCCGCTGCAGGGCAAACCGCTCGTCATGATACCTTATTATAAGATGAGGTATGTCGATACGAAGACGGATGAGATCAAGACCGACCACTGTCTGATGCTGAACACAGAGGCCAACAACTACTACATCGTCCGTACCACCGACCTGGCAACGATGTACGACCGCTCAAATATCTTCTTCGATGAAGCACCAGCCGATGAGATTCCCTATGCTCTGCATCAGAACGCGATGAACTACACTATCCTGCAGACCAACAAAGGAATCTACCGTGTGAGCGGCGGAACAGGACAGTTTGGTGTGGCTACTTCTGTCGTGCCTACCAGTAAGTATTATGTCTATGACCCGTATTCCTACGGCGGTGGCGCCTTCTGGGATCCAGTCAACCACAGTCTTGTCGGAAAGAACTACAACCAGAGGGCTTCCACGCTGGTGGCCAACCTCACCAACTACGACTGTCTGTATTGCGGTTATGTCTATCTGGCCAGTGCCAGGAGTCAGTTTATCCTGCGCGACAACAGCAGCGGCAACCGGTATCTGTATTCACTCAAGGGCGCTATCAGCGGCATGTCCGTCGGTTCTACCAGACAGTTTGATGCCGGCTCTCACATGGCGAAGGCTTCATATTATGCCAGCAACGCCCGTACAGCCACCTATATCTATTGCATCGACGGCGATAAGATCTATGCCTGCAATATCAATGCGGCAGATCTCGCAGAGGTGGAGATCCGTCCGGAAGGTATTCCTTCCAATGAGAACATCACTTACGTGGCTAATCAGTTCTGGTTCTCCAACTACCAGGGAACGCCCTTCGACTACCTGATTGTAGGAACGCAGAGTGGAAACACCTATAAGCTCTATTTCTACAATACCAACGGCGGTGCGCCGACAGGTACCCCGGTAAAGACCGTACAGGGAACAGGCATCTTGAAGAAGGTACGATTCATGAGTCAGAATGTGTATAGCTCCGACTTCACCCAGCGTTTCCCATACACCACGTTCGATTAATGGTGTAAAGTTTATAGTTTAAAGTGTAAGGGTTAGATATTACTGTAGGGGCAGGGTTCATCCCTGCCCGCTAACCCCTTTAGGGGCGCCACAACATAGGCAGGATAATCCTATGACTTGAACAAGGAAGTGTTATGCTAAGATTACTGTTAATTATTTGTCGATTATATACTCATTATAAAAGTTTATTTGTGATAAAGATTGATTTTGTTTATCTTTGTAGCAAATCAGAAAACACATGAAGACAACTATTATTAAAGAACCTACAAATATGAATGAAAACAATGATCTTAAATCCTGTTCACTAACAACCCAAGATGTGGAAGATCGTATTATTACCCTTCGCAATCAAAGAGTACTTATTGACTGTGATGTAGCTGAACTCTATGGCGTTCAAACAAAAGTTGTTAATCAAGCAGTAAAGAATAATCCGAATAAGTTTCCATATGGGTATATCTTTATTCTCGACAAATATGAAAAAGAGGAGGTGGTCAAAAATTTTGACCACCTTAACAAATTGAAATTCAGCAAGGTACAGCCCACTGCATTTACAGAGAGAGGACTTTACATGCTAGCTACTATTCTTAAATCAGAGCGCGCTGCAAGAACGACAATCACTATTATTGACACTTTTACAAAAGTGCGAGAAATAGCACGAACGATGGAAGACCTGCAGAAAGTTGATGATGGTGGAAACCGACAAAAGACCCTCCTTCAAAAAAGTGGTAACTTGCTTGCCGATGTTATTGGCAATAATCTTAGTACACAAACTATTGAAACAGAAATTGAATTTAACTTTGCCGTAGTTAAAATAAAACACAAGACTATTCGTAACAATAAATGACAGGCAACATGCTAACCCCTTTAAGGGCGACACAGCATAGGCGGGGTGCGTAAGCCCCCGTGGTGAAATAGGCACCAATCAATCAGCCCCGCAGGGGCGACAGAACATAGGCGGGGGTGTCAACCCCCGTGGGGGGCGTCAGCCCCGTGAAAGAGCCCCACCCCAACCTCATTGCGGGCTTGACCCGCAATCTCCTGCAACAAATAACCATCCCAAAACCTTCAGAATATCGATTCCGACGTTTCCGAAGTTAGCAGCTCAAGCGCTTTTAACCCCATGACCGAATTACCCTTCTCGTTAAGCCGCGGACTCCAAACGGCCACGGAATAACGCGAGGGATATATCGCGGCGATACCTCCGCCCACACCACTCTTACCCGGAAGACCGACCAGATACGAAAATTCACCGGCCTCATCGTAGAACCCGCACGTCTGCATGATCGCATTGATACGTTTTACCTGTGATGCCGTTAGGGTACACCCCTCGAAAGAGAACGGCATACGATGGTTGGCAAACGGCAGGAATCCGCGCGACAGTTCTTCACAACTCATCTCCACCGAATACGTCATGAGATAAAAATGCAGCACATCGTGGATGTGATTCTCGATGTTATGGTGGTACTTCAGCAGATTGGCGATGGCGGCATTAAGATATCCGCAACTCTGCTCCGACTCAGCCAGTGCCTCATTGTATTCGATAGTAGGGTTGTTGGAGATCGAACGGATAAAAGCAAGATACTCCTCTTCGGGGTTCTTCAGGTTACTCAGCAGGATATCCGCCATGACGATAGCACCGGCATTAATAAACGGATTACGGGGAATGCCATGCTCATACTCCAGTTGTACAAGTGAGTTGAAGGCATTGCCCGACGGTTCCTTCCCCATGCGTTGCCATAGCGCGTCACCCTTGATACTCAGGCACATGGCGAGGGTAAAGACCTTCGAGATACTCTGTATGGAGAAACTGGTATCCCACTGACCGGTACTATAACGCCCACCCTCTAAGGTTTGTATGCAAAGTCCGAACTGGTCGGGGTTGACAGCCGCCAGCGCAGGGATGTAGTCCGCCTGCTTCCCCAGTTTGGCATAAGCCATCACGTCATTATGAATCTTCTCAATCGTTTTTTGGTAATCAATCATATTTTTATAATAACGATAACGTTAACGTTAACGATAACTATTTATAAAGATAACTATTTTCAACGATAACGATAACTATTTTTTAAGATAACTATTTATTTTAAGGTGTTCGTGGTTGCCGGATAGTATTGATTAATCCGGAAAGTTGTTTCTGAATCTCTGTTAACTTATTGATTAATTGTTCATATTGATTTTCTGTTATATATTGTAGGTTCTTGGAGATAAGCAACTGAGTCTCAACTTCATTGGCAGATCCTAATGATTGGTCTAAAAAATGAGCAAAATCTGCATCCGTAGGTCGACCGGCTCCTTCTGCTATATTAGAGGATATGCTGACAACAGCTCTTTGCAGCTGGTCACATAATCCTTTTTTCTCGAACCAAGGCATCTTAGTAGTTACTCTGTAGACGAGAGTAGCATAATCTACGGCATCATTCCATACCTTATAATCTCTAAAGTTTCTTGTCTTTTGCATCTTTTGTTATCGTTAACGTTAACGTTATCGTTTTTAATGTAGCGAAGCAAGGTTTCGTTGCAGCTGCTTCACCGAACTGGCTCCAACGAGCACCGACGTCACGCCCTGCTGCTCCAAAATCCACCTCAATGCCTTTTCCGCCAATGTCATGCCCTGCGACAATGCCTCCTCATTCCACTGACGCAATTGAGCGAGCAATGCATCCGTCAACATCTCCTTCTTCAGGAATCGTTCTTTCGACATTCTCGAGTCCTCCGGAACACCATTCAGATAACGGTCGGTGAGCAGTCCCTACGCCAACGGAGAGAACGAGATAAATCCCACTCCGTGCTCCCTGCAAAGCTCCAAAATCCCCGATTCCATCGGCTCTTTATCGAGCATATTCAGTCGTCCCTGATAGATCAGACAGGGCACATCACGCTCTCTCAGATACAGATCGCTCGCGCTGTCGGTGAGGCCGACGCTGTGGAATATATCCGTAACCATCCGGATGATGAGATGTCTGTATTGCTGCTTAATTATGTAGGCCGCCGTGTGGAAGAGGCTGATCTCCTATTATCACCTTCCGTAAAGAATGGTATCATGCGCGACCTGTATAAAGACTATATAGAAGTTTTACGCAATGATCTTGTAGCAGAGAATGCAGAAGGAAAAGTCGTGGAAGGATCCATGGCCCCGGACTTTACCAAGAAGGACCGTCATGACAAGGAAATATCGCTATCCTCACTTCGTGGTAAATATGTTGTTCTCGACTTCTGGGGCAGTTGGTGCGTATGGTGCATCAAAGGCGTGCCCGACATGAAGAAGTATTATGAAAAATACAAAGGTAAGTTTGAGATATTAGGTGTCGCCTGCCGTGATAAGAAAGAGAACTGGCTAAAGGCATTGGACAAGTATGAGCTGCCATGGTTGAATGTCCTCAGCGAGGGACAGCCTGAGGTATCTGCCCTTTATGCCGTCAGTGGCTTTCCCACAAAGATCGTCATCGCTCCCGATGGAAAGATCCTCAAGATTATTAAGGGTGAGAGTAATGAATTCTATCAGTATCTTGATGAGCTATTCGGTAAATAACATGGGGTTATAAGAAGTATTATGTTTTTACCATCATCCATCTATCGCATGTTAAGATTCCTAAGATATCGTTGACAATAAAGCCTTATCTTAGGAATCTTATTTATTACTTCTCATTTGTAAGAGGAAAACGATTATTCTCGGTTTTTTTAAATAAATGTTTGTTGAAAAGAAAAAAAATTATACTTTTGCGGACGAAAGAATGATTTGAGTATCCATCTTTGCTTAAAACAATGAGTAATCTGCAAAAGTCAACATGGGATGAGGATGTCTTCCACCAGTTTTATAATGATTATTATAAAGCATTGGTGAACTATGCCATGCAGATGCTCGGTCAGCAGGAGAGTGCAGAGGATATTGTACAGAATGTATTCATGCTGTTGTGGCAGCAAGGCAGTAAGCAACGTAATGAGACTCATATCAGGGCTTTTCTTTATAATGTGACCCGTCATGCGGTCATTGACCGACTGCGTCATGAGAAGATTGTTCAGAATTTCCAAGACACTTACGAGATAGGCAAAGACGGTGAAGAGGAGGGGCTCTTTCCTGAAGAGGTTTTCCGGCAGTTGTTTCTGGAAATAGACCGTTTACCCTCACGGCAGCGTGAAGTCTTTCTGCAGTTGATGAAAGGAAAGAAAAACCGTGAGATAGCAGAAACCTTGAATATTGCTGAGGAGACGGTGAAGAAACTGCGTCAACGGGGCATGAAGACACTCCGTCAGCGTATGAACCCGGAATTGACACTCCTCTTGATGCTGCTCACTCATTAATCTTTACGTCTCCAACACATTTTCTCAAACCATGTACCTACTTTTTTCTTCTCAATCGTAATAGAAGTAAAAAGAAAAATATGACAATACATACACTGATTAAGAAACAGCTGATGGGAACAATCTCACCGGAAGAAGAGCAACTCCTCGAGGAATGGATAGCTAATCATCCTGATGAGAAAGGAAAATATGAGCAACTGTTAGATAACACACAACTGGCAGATCGGTACATGCAATATGATAAGGTGGATGCCGAGAAAGCATGGGAGCAGTTGAGAACCAGGATCCAGGCCGAACAACAGGAACAGCCCGTTCCTGAAGAAACTCAAACATATCACTTGACAATTCTGAGGGCACCTGTCATGCTTCGCATCGCAGCCGTCATCGTCTTGTTGATCGTTGGCGGTACCTTCTGGTATCACCGTAGTTATACCCATACCACGCCTCCCGTCATCACCGAGCAGGTCCAACGGGCTATGTTACAAAGCAGGGAGAGTGGCATGCAAGGTGCAGAGATTGTCAATGTCCGGACCGACCATCAGGAGATTATCTCTCAAGAACAACTGGCATCCTATCATGTCGATGACAACTTTGTGGAGCAGTTGGCAAACGCCACACGTATCACCACCTATCATAATAAGGAATACTGGACCACCTTGAATGATGGCACCTTGGTGCATCTTAACTATAACAGTCGATTGATTTATCCGGAGAAATTCGGTGACCGTCGGGATGTCATTCTCGAAGGAGAAGCTTATTTCATGGTGGCTAAAGACAAACATCGGCAGTTTGTGGTACACACCCCGCAAGGCGACATCACGGTCTATGGCACGGAATTCTACGTGAAGACCGACACCGGCAAGACAATCGGAGACTCACACGGACAGCGTATGGAGATAGTCTTGCTGAAAGGCAGCATCAGCTTCACCCCTGTTGATGGCAAAGAACTGCCGATGCAACCCGGACAACAGTTGTGTGTCGCCGACAAGCAACTGACCATCCGTTATGTGGATACCGCGCCCTATACGGCCTGGAACGAAGGAAAGTTCCTCTTTGAGGCCTGGTCATTGGAGCGGGTGATGAACGTCTTGTCTCACTGGTACGACATCGAAGTACAGTTTGCTACCGATGATCTGAAAGACAAACAGATTGACGGTTACTTCGACCGTTACGACACGATCGACTCTATCCTCGAATCGATAGAGACCGTATTAGGAGTGAAGATTACCAAGAGAGATCGATATATTACTATTAACTAAACATATTGTATTCATGGAAAAAAGCAAGAACATGTTTCAACGTATCTGTTTGCTGATGCTGACGATGCTGTGGCTTATACCCTCAGTGAGTCATGCTACCAGACCGGCAGACACAAACGTGACAGTGGACTTTAAGTCTGTTCCTGTTGCTACAGTACTTTACTCTATCCAGAAACAGGCAGGTTTAAGCTTTGTCTACTCTACAGAGTTGGCCTCCAAATGGCCAAAGATTTCCATCTCTGTCAAACAGAAACCTGCTGAGGAAGTGATCAGCCAGGTGACTGGTATGATAGGTTGTAACTACCAGATCAAAGGTAATATCGTTACTATTACACAACAACAGGTCAGTGGTAAGGAACGTACCGTGAAAGGACGTGTGAGTGATGATGAGGGAGAACCTCTTGTAGGTGTACCTATCAGCATCGGCGAAGGATCTGTTGCTGCCGTTACGGATGCCGACGGTCACTACTCTTTTAAGATTCCTGTGGAGCGCACCGTACTGAAATACTCGTATGTGGGTATGGACACACAGTATATCCCCGTGGCAGCGGGTACCGCTGATCAGACACAGAATGTGACGATGCGTTCGAGTGTTCAACTGGAGGATGTCGTGGTTAACGGTTTCTTCACCCGACAGAAACAGACATTTACAGGTTCGGCGAAGTCCTATAAGGCAGAGGAGATCCTGCAGATCTCTCCCAACAATCTGTTCCAGGCACTCTCAACATTGGATCCTGCCATGACGATCACACAGAACAACGAGCTGGGATCGAACCCCAATGCTGTCCCCGACCTGATTATCCGCAGCACCACCTCTCTGGCCACCAATGATGAGGTGGGCCTCAACGCCCCGCTGGTGGTCATCGACGGTGTAGAACAGTCGCTGCAGGCTCTTTACGATATCGACATCCAGGATATTGAACGTGTTGACATCCTCAAGGATGCCTCTGCCACGGCACTCTACGGAGAGAATGCCGCCAACGGTGTGATCATTGTGGAACGCAAGAGAGTCACACAGTCGCCCGTCCGTGTACGCTATACCTTCACTCCACAGTTGAGCTTTGCCGACCTTAGCAGTTATAACCTCTGTGATGCTGCGCAGAAACTGGAACTGGAGAAGTTGGCCGGGCTCTATGATACGACCAATGGCTCTTTGGACCAGTCGTATTACGATAAATTGGCACTGGTAAGCAGCGGCATGAATGTTGATTGGAAGTCAAAACCCGTACGTAACAGTTTCTCTCACAGTCACTCACTCTCTGTTACCGGCAGAGGGTCCGGACTCGACTATAACATCACAGGCAATTACTCCAACACCGCCGGTGTGATGAAAGAGGATGCCCGCAACCGCTATGGACTGGGCATGTACCTGTCGTATCGGGCTATTGAGAAACTTATCCTCACGCTCCGTGCCTCGCATCAAGTAGTGAACACCGAAGACTCACCCTACGGCAGCTACAGCAATTATATGCTGGCCAATCCCTACGACTCACCTTATGATGATGAAGGAAACTATGCGCGGCACCTGTCGTACAACATGAACAACCCGCTTTACGAAGCCTCGCTGAGCAGCTTTGCCAAGACACAGAGTCGTACGGAATCCATCTCACTGGATGCCCGCTACAACTTCAAGCCTAACTTCTACGTGACGGCACAGGGATCCTACTCCACCACACGAGGTACCAGTGATAATTTCATCTCACCATTGTCGAACAATTACTCCTCCACGACACAACTGAACCAAAGAGGATACTACGGTCTCGGCAATAACGGAAGCGACTCATGGGCCGCCAAGCTGGTGGCCAACTACATCCATCAGTTTGACAGCGACGGAACCATGCTGACCCTTAACCTGGGTGGTGAGGTGAAGCACAGCGACAGCTTCAGCAGGCTGTTGGCAGGTACGGGGTTCCTCTCCGACGATCTCTCAGACATCGCATACGCCACAGCTTATCCCAACGGCACACACCCGTCAGGATCAGAAGAAGTCAGTTCGAGTGTCGGTGCTTTTGCTGCTGCCAACTTCGTATGGCGTAACCGTTATTTCGTGGACGGTTCTTACCGTATCTCAGGATCATCGAAGTTCGGAGACAACCAGCGCTACGCACCTTTCTGGTCTGTGGGATTGGGTTACAACCTGCACAACGAAGCCTTTGCGAAGGATCTGAAATGGTTGAACACCTTCCGTCTGAGAGGTAGCTACGGTTATACCGGTAGTGTGAAGTTCAGTGCCTGGCAGGCCGTGACCACCTATACCTACAACAGTGACTATGCTTATACCACCGGTGTGGGAACCCTGCCAATGGGAATGTCTAACCCTGACTTGAAATGGCAGGCTACGAAAAAGATGAATGTCGGTCTCACCTCTTCATTCTTTGGCAACCGGCTGGACATCAATCTGGATGTTTATCGTGAAAAGACTTCCAATATGCTTATCGACCTCTCCCTGCCGCCTTCGTCAGGTGCCACGGCGGTGAAATCCAACCTTGGTTCTCAAACCAGCAACGGTATCGAGTTCTCTGTCTGGGGAAAGATCATCAAGACGACCGACTGGGAATGGAACCTTTCTGTCAACGGTTTACATGCAAAGACAACGATCAACGATATCTCCGAGGCACTCAAACGCAAGAATGAAGAGAATGCCCAGAACACCTCTTCCGTAGCACCGCTGATACAGTTCCGTGAAGGAGAGTCACCCACCGCTATCTATGCGGTACGCTCTGCCGGTGTGGACCCCGCCAGTGGTAAAGAGATCTTCATCCGAAAGGACGGCAGTTATACTTACACCTACGATGCCAACGACCAGGTGGCTGTCGGCGACCGTAACCCCGACTGGCAGGGCAGTATCTCTTCTTTGCTGAGATACCGACAGTTCTCACTGAGCGCCAACCTGTCATACCGCTTCGGAGGAAACCTCTACAATACGACGAGAGTACAGAAGATTGAGAATATCAACCCCCGGTACAACTGCGATGAGAGAGCTTTTACCGAACGGTGGAAGCAACCGGGTGATCTCGTTCCTTACCTGAATATCTCTACTACCGGTGGCCGTTCGTATGTGTATAGCGACCGTTTCGTGGAGAAAGACAACGAGCTGTGGCTCTCCAATATCTTCCTGCAGTACGACGTGCCAACGGAATGGCTGTCTGCCCTCCACCTGCAGAAACTCTATGTGGGCATTGGCATGGAAGACCTCTTCCGACTGACGGCAGCCAAATATGAGCGCGGTACGTCTTATCCCTATAGCCGGAGCATCAACATGTCGGTAAGTGTAACCTTTTAAATGAAAGCAATTATGAAAAAAATAGCTATAAGATTATCATTCATCAGTCTGTTGCTGGTGATGCTGACGCTCACCGCATGTGATGACTTCCTGGACGTAAGACCGAAATCTGAGAAGCTCGAGCGTGAACTGTTCGAGACGGCACAGGGTTTCGAAGATGCTATCTACGGCGTGTATAGTCAGTTGCAAACGACAAACCTCTATGGAATGAACATGCTCTGGGGTATCCCCGAGGTGCTCGCACAGAACCTGGAGTGTAACAGCACGGCTATGGCAGCCCTGTCAAGGTATAACTATACGGAGAATGACGAACTGAGACAGTTGTTTTCCAAGACCTGGACAACAGCCTACCAGACCATCGGATATGCCAACAATATCCTGAACCAACTGGAGGAGAAAACCTCTGCCGACCTGCCCTTACGCAATTATTACCGGGGTGAGATGCTCGCAGTACGGGCCATGCTTCACTTTGACATGTTACGACTGTTCGCTCCTACCAACGCAAGCAGTACAGGTATCCCCTACTCCCGCAATTACTCCCGTGACATCACGGAGTTTTCCACCGTGGGCGAGGTGTACAACTATATTATCTCAGACCTTCAGGAAGCCGAGACACTCCTCAGCGGGGATGCTGACATCATCCGTTATCCGCGTGTCAACAACCAGTATCATGAGTTCCTGAACTACCGCGAGACCCACTTCAACCTCTATGCCGTACAGGCATTGCTGGCAAGAGTCTATTGGATGAGGGGCGACATGACCAATGCCGGACAGTATGCGGAGAAGGTCATCAACAGTGGTAAGTTCCCACTGGTGGGAGAGACAGAGGTGCAAGACTTCATGGCCGGCACACTCTCACCGAAAGAGACCATCTTCGGTGTGTACTCCACCGGTTATATGGAGACCTGTGAGTCGTATCTTTACAACTTAGTTTCTTTCCACAGCTACCAGGCTTACGACGATGATTCCGGCATGAAACATCTGCAGCCATGGAATGCCATCTATGACAAAGATATCGATGTCACCACACAGGACTTCCGCAGGGGCCAGTTCTCGAAAGGAGCTTCCCAGACAAGATGGCTGAAGATGACCGACTATTACACACTGGACGGTTTTGTGCCCACAGCACGCCGAAGCCTGATCTCCGGCATCACGCTCTTCCACACTGCTGAGATGTACCTGATCGCCACGGAGGCTAACCTGAAGAGCAACTACACCAAGGCACTTAACTTGTTCAACACCGAGATCCAGTCACGCGGACTGACGGCACTGACTGCTGACAAGACCCTGACCGAGGATATGCTCTTCAACGAATACCATAAGGAACTGTTCGGTGAGGGTCAGGTATGGTATAACATGAAACGACTGAACAAGGATATCATCTCGAATGTTGAGACACGAACCATCCCTGCCAGCAACGATATCTATGTGATTCCCATTCCGGAGGAAGAATATGCGTACAGACAGAAATAACGTTTATAAAGACATCAGATTATGAAGATCAAGAATATACTGTTACTGACGGTGCTGGCAGCCCTGGCTTATGCCTGCACGGAAGATGACTACAAACTGTATGACACCAACCAGAAGGACTCTGTCTTTTTCGAGTACCGTAATACGAGGAATGTCGTGGACTCCACTGTATTGTTCGTCTTCAACTACGACATCGCCACCGAGCATGTCATTGAACTGCCGGTGACACTCATGGGCATGCCGGCAGATCATGAGCGCACCATTGCCCTCACAGCCGTAAAAGACTCTACCGACATGGTTGAGGGCACGAACTACGTGATAGAGAATGCTGTCATGCCGGCAAATGCCGTTCAGACGAATGTGAGGGTACGACTGCTGCGAGACCTTGACGAACGTTTGCTGACCGACACCTTACATCTGCAGCTGGAGATTGCCGAGAACGACGACCTGCGTCCTGCCGGGCTGAAGACTTTCCGCATCTCCTACAGCGATGTGCGTCCTAAGAAACGTCCTTCCTGGTGGACGACGTACAGTCCGATGCCCGTCTATTCCTTCGAGGCCGCCCAGGTATTCTTCAAATATTTCTATGAACTTGCTCCCGTCGCCAACAAAGATGTTTACGACGAGATGATCGCCCGCTATGGTGACTACTTTGTAAAGGCCACCAACATGCAAGGCCCCCTTTCTATGTACGACACCTTCCTGATCCGCTATGTGCTGATGAAGATGTACAACGATACGAAGGACCGGATGGAATGGCAGGATGTGCCGACGGTTAGATAACAACGATATTCATTAAGTAATCATAACAGAATTATGAATAGAAGAAACTATCATCTATCAGATAAGAGCCGGATAAGCAAGTGCCTCAGGCCATCCGGTGTTTATGCCTGTGCGCTGTTCCTGATGTCTCTCTTCATGACAGCCTGTATCAGCGATGACAGTGAATACGGATCAGACAGTAACGTCCCGACCCTGAAGGTTACCGGTGACGACACCACGGAGATGCTGGTGTACAACTTCAACTTAGGAGAAACCGTACAGATAACACCAGAGGTGAAATATTCGGGGGATGCCTCCAACCTTGTTTACAACTGGCAGGTAGGCACCCTCAGCAATGGAGTGAAAGGCACCCTCAGTGAGGCTGGTAATACCCCCGCTCTTAGTTATACCTTTGAACGTGGCGGTACCTATTACGCCCATCTTACCGTCACGGACGGAAAGGTGGGACGGGCCGTGGACTACCAGATCAACGTGAACCGTACCTTTGAGCAGGGATATGTGCTAGTCAGCAACGATGCACAAGGAAACGGTAACCTGGCTTTCGTGTCTATCCCGACCCAGGAAGGTAGCAAGCCGGTGGTGATGGAACACTGTATCGAGCGGATGAACGAAGGGGTGACCGTGAAGAACCTCCGCGGACTCGCTATCGCAACCATCACCTGGCCCTCCACCATCACCCGTGTCTTTGCCCTTGCAGAGGATCAGGGCTATTGCATCGATGCAAATACCTTTGCCATTCTCACGAACATCGACTACGCGGAGATATACCCGGGCTTCAAGGCTTCCGTCATCTCTAAGGATGCCAGTGCACCATACGCCTATGATGCCACACAGAAGAAATTCGTTCACTTCAACGTACAGTATATGTTCCCATACGAGGCAAAAGCCTACATAGGACAGGAATTCGATGATTTCGTGAACAGTCAGTATTCCCGTTGGGAACGACTCTATGACAACCAGTTGTATGTGAACTATCACCAACCGTCGGTAACGATCTATTACGCTTATGCCACCTATTTCGGTTACCCGACACCATTCGTGTCATCGGGTGACATGCTTGCCGGACAACAGCTCCTCTCTGTCTTCGCCGGTACGGAATATGGTGATGTCTGCTGTCCTACCTATCTGGTTACACGGGCTGCCGACGGGAAGACCATCCGTCTGTACACCAACAGCCAGAGTATGTATCCCGAAGAGCAGTATTTCACGGTGGAAGAGATGACCGACACGGGTGAGGAGGCCATCCCCGAGCAGGGCACCCACTTCTATGGATCTGTCGTATATAA
>JAEEGL010747241.1_pt1 | contig 24624 bp, 7 predicted proteins | sample 9134231 | NCBI WGS metagenome assembly JAEEGL01 (sample SAMN16246548, study PRJNA631951) | gut metagenome | biome: gut microbiome; feature: rumen; material: fiber-attached | host: Bos | place: Iran: Karaj | collected 2018-10
AACATCGTCCGATATGCCTTCTTCTTGCCCTTCGGAACCTTGATGACCACCTTCTTGCCGATACCCTTGAACGCATTCTTCTTGATGCTCTTCAGGGTCAGTTTCTTAGACTTGATGATGATCTTCTTCAGTTTCTTACAGTTCTTGAAGGTATTTTTCCCGATGCTCCTGCAATTCTTCGGGATCGTGATCGTCTCAAGCGCAGTGCATCCATAGAAAGCATTGTCTCCGATCGTAAGTACCGTACTCGGGATCGTAATGCTCTTTACCTTCTTGTTACCCTTGAAGGCGCCTTTTGCAATGGCCGTCACTTTGTAGGTCACGCCGTCGATGGTCACGGTCTTCGGAATCTTGTATTTTTCAGGCGCTTTTACGGAAGTGTCCTGTGTAAAGGCGACTGTCTTTGTCTTCGGATCATCGGCAGTGACCACATATGCGGCACCTTCGTGTCTGCCTGTCAGCAGGATCTGACCCACCTTGGAAGATGTATCCGTCCCTGCACCCTGACCGGAGGATGATTCCTGACCCTGTGACTGTCCCTGACCGGAAGATGATCCCTGACCCTGTGACTGTCCCTGGCCCGAAGGATTATCCTGACCTGAAGGATTATCCTGACCCGAAGGCGTGGTTTTTTCTTTCTTCGGAATTGCCTTGGTCTCCTTATGGGACGGGACATTTGCGCAGACTCTCGTCATCTGTCCCTGTGCTTCTTCGGTGGCCTCTGTTGTTACGACCCATTCGCCCCATTTATGACCTTTGGCTTCGATCTCAACAACCTTCGTCTGCGTCGTAAATCCTTCTGCTGTAAAGACAGCCGTATAGGTCTTGCTGCCCTTCTCTTCACAGGTCGGTGCGACTTCCCTGCAGGTCACTTCCACAGTTTCCTCGCACTTGTGGGATACATCGTTTTCGCAGATCTTTGTTGCCTTGCAGCTTGTAAGGTCACTGCTCCATACATACTCCGCCTCGCCGTATTTGTGTCCTGTTGCCGGGATCAGCCATGCATCCCCCCTCAGTTCTTTGAGTTCCTCTCCGTCTTTGACAAAGTGTCTCTTACAATCCGGGCACTCATAGCAGTCCACATTACCGGACTCGATGCAGTTTGCGGATACCGATGCGACCGGATGTTCCAAAACATGGGTATGCGGACATTCCTTTCTGATGATCTGGATCTCAACATCTTCATTCGCATAGTTGCCGCGGTCTGTTCCCTGATACTTCGCAGTTGCTTTCGTGATCATTGCAACCCGGAGCGTCTTTTCGCTGTCCGCGCTGTCCCATGCCCAGTTATCGATCAGGTCCAGCTGCCCGACTTTGGTCACTTCATAAGGCACCTGCCTGAATGGCGCCGGCGTCCCGGTCAACGTTGCAGGAAGAACCGTAACCTTAACTTTTCCATTTGCCGGTACATAATTAGCCGTATCCTGCGGTGTAAATACAACGGTATACTCCGTCGTATCGCTGTCGGCCACCTTCGGGCTGATCGTCTCATCTTCCCAGGCAAAAGTGCCCGCCGTCGAAACTGAGCCGCCTGTCAGTGCCGAATCCGCCAGGGTCTGTCCGTAAGTGATCTGCCCTGCCGAAGGCATCTGCTCAAATGTAACGGCTGCTTTTGTGATGGCGATCATGAGCTTCTTCGTAACAGATTCATAATTCATGGTATCTTCCGGCGTAAAGACGGCGTCATATCCGCCGTTTCCAACGGTCGGCACGATGGTCTCATCTGCCCATTTCCAGCTTCCCGCAACCTGCGTGCTGCCGCCGGTGATCGCATGATCCGCCAGCGTTTTATCCGGGCTGTAAGCTCCGCCTGACGCAGTGGGCACTTCCGTCACAGCCGGAACTGCCTTTTTGACAAGGATCTCAACTTCACCCTGGACGCGCATGTAACTATCTGCCTCATCCGGCGTAAAGATCCATTTCGCGCTCGTCGTCGATGTGTCCGGCACAGCATCGGGTGTCTCAAAGGCAAGCGTGCCGTCTACCTCGCTGCCGCCCTCTGTTACAAAGACTGCCGGCCCGAAGCTTAAACTGCTGAGTTTCTGTCCATAGGTCAGTTCACTATTTACAAGTGCAACGACTGAATTCCCGGAAAGCGTTACGATCTCTTTGTTTACGATCTCGTAACTTACGCTCAGCTGCGTCTCCTTAAAGTTCTGCGGCCTGATCTTAACGGTCATGGATCCTTTGATCCCGACATCGCCGCTGCCTGAGGCTTTCACCGTATAGGTCAGTTTTCCGTCTGCGCTGACAGCAGGCTGTGCGCCGTCAATATAACTGCCGGTCACTCCATCCGCTACTTCATAGATGCATTCACCGGTCACAGCCGCCGGGTATTTCTTCTTGATGGCTGCCTGCAAAAGCAGCGCCACATCGATAGTCTCTGTCGTATTTCTCTTGAAATAATATTCCTTCGTGATATCAGAAAGAACCGGCGCATCCGCCTGGGTGATCGTCAGATTTCCGGGTACATAGGTTACCGCATAGTTCCCCTGCTGCGCATCTCCACTTGCCGTGATCGCATACTCACCTGCATTCTCGCCATCCGCGCGGCTTAAGGTATAAGCGATCAGTTCCTCGCTCTCCCCTTCCAGAAGTCCTGTCACAGCCGCTGACAGCTCAGGATCCTCCTGTCCATAGACTTTCACCTTATTTGCCACGGCCACGGTGACTTCTTTTGCGATCACCGTAACTGTCGCAACATCGGAAGTTACCTCTGTCTTTTCGCCGTTATCAGACCGCTCAGCTGTCACGACACATTCATAATACTCTGTCACGCCTGCCTGTTTGCCGGCAGGTACTGTATATGTTTCACTTGTTGCGCCCTCAATGGCGTTCTTTGCACCATTTTCAGTCTCTCCGACATACCACTGATAGGAAAGCGTATGTCCCTCAGCGGGCACAGCATTGACTGATATTGTATTACCGCCTGTATATCCGTATGTCAGAGTAAGGTCTGCAGGCTGCGCCTTGATGTCCGGCTCCTCAGCAGGGATCTTATCCTTCAAAAGCGTAATGTCAACATCCTCATCTTCCATGGTCAGGATATAGGTTCCATCCGTGCCGGATGCAAGGGTGCCTGCGCTTGCCTCGAATCGGTAGTTCTGATATCCGCTGACCGGTTCGTAAGACAGCTCCAGCTTAGGCTGATCTGTGCTGCCTGCATACAGGACTTTGTCATAGGATAATCCTCTGCCGGGATACATATAGATACCGGTAAGCGGATAATACCAATACGCCCCGGACGTTGCCATGGCAACATTCTCTCCGGCCGTGATGGTATGCGTCTTTACTCCAAACGGGTTTTCTCCCATGGCCGTCATGTAATAACAATACTCTATCAAAGCATTCTGCGAAGTCCCATCAACCCAGCCGATAAACGGATCATTTCCGCTGCCGCCGGAAAGTGTCAGTGCTTTCGGTTTAAACAGGCAGGCTGTCAGATCGGCCACGCCATCCGCGCGTCCCACAAAGCCTGATACATGACTTCCTTTTCCGCTCAGACTGCCGTCAAAAAGACAACCGGTAATCTCTGCTTCTCCGCTTTGCGCTATGTGGCCGACAAGTCCTCCGACATACCGGGCATTTTCCCCTGTTTCGATGCTGCCTTTAAACTTGCAGGTATTGATCTTAACTTTGCCTTCGCTCTCGCCGATCAGACCGCCTGCATATTGGTGGTTTGTCCGGATCTGTCCGTCTATAGCCAGATCATAGAATTCAGCGCCTGCTGCATAACCAAACAGCCCTGCGCAGTCACTCGTTGTCCCCAAGTTCATTGTCACGGTATGCCCTTCGCCGAGCAGCCTTCCCTTAAATGGATTCTGCGCGGTTCCGACTGTCTTTGTGGCTTTGATATCTTTCTGAAGCTTAATATATTTCCCTTCAAAAAGATCGCCTCTTTCGTTGACAGCATAGACCAGCATCGCCCAGTCGGCATCATTTTCGATCAGAACCGTCCCTTCCCCATCTGTTTTCATTTCATTGGCAATGACGGTAAACTCTTTTTCCACCTGACCATAATAACCATGATCATGTTTGCCCCGGATCGTCAGTTTATGCTCTCCGAGTTTGTCCGTGGTCACGGTGTCCGTTGTCACGATGGTATCGTCAAGCAGGATTTCCATATCAGAACCATTGCTCAGCGTCACGCCGTTATAACTAACTGATACCGGAATGGAAACAGGCGCTGTCTCATAGACATAATACTCATCGATCTCACTGATCGTCTGCTCATCAACGGTATAGTAGATGTGTCCGTCTGCCAACAGCCTGCTCTTCTTCAGTCCCGGCAGATCATCCGGACACTCCGGATAAGCCTTCTGTCCATCTGTTAACTTGTAACTTGCATTTGTCAATGTCGAAGCCTGTGTTGTATAATATGCATCCTTGACCGAAACTCCTCTCATCGTGGCTGTATCCAGTTTCACTGCAATGGGATGGAACTTTCCGCCTCCGTTGTAGCTTCCCTTGAAAAGACAGTTATCGATGGTCAGTTTCGCCGAATCATTACACCATCCATACAAGCCGCCTGCATAATGGTAGGTATTTGACAGCGTTCCTTCAAACACCGTATCCTTCAATACAACATCGGCCCTTACGCCATGTCCGATGACGCCTCCGATATGCCGGTTTCCGCTTGTATTCGGATTGCTGACAGATACTTTGATATCACAGCGATCCACGGTGACCACGCCTTCCCTTGTAAAACCGATGAGGCCGGAAGCATGTGTCGTTCCAATAACAGTTCCTTCCACGGTCAGATTCCTGATCGTGGCGCCGGCAACGTTCCTGAAAAGAGCCGTGCCGGTATTCGTGGTATCATTCAGATTGACTGTTACGGTCTTTCCGTTCCCTTCAAAGGTTCCTCTAAACCAGTTTCCTTCACTGGTTCCGACACTCTCATCGATATCCTCGATATCATTGACCAGAATAACCGTATCATTCTCGTAGGTCTCACTCAATACATTGACGCTTCGGACAAAGGTCAGCCAGTCTGCTTTATTCCGGATCAGATAATTTCCGCTCTCATCCTGACTCAGTTCCTCACTATAGATATAGAATACGCCGCTGTCGCTGCCGCCAAAGCCTTTTGACTCAACGCCTTCGATCGTTATCGTATACTTTCCGGGATTCACGGCCCAGTCCACAGCATCGCCGTTTTCATCCCTGATGATCTCTCTGACATTTGACAGATCGGCCTCTTTATCGATCGCATTTTTCACTTTATACACGGGACTTATATTCTCTCCGGTATACTGGTATCTATCCTGCAGATCGCTCATATGGTAAAGAACGTAGTTCGTCTTTCCGTCCGCCGTGGTAACTGCCATATGAAGGCTTCCGTCCGAGACATCGGAAACCACCGGAACTCCCTGATGGCCGCCGAAATAGGATGCGCAATACACACGCGTTTCGGTATAACCATTCCCCGATGCTGTCACCCTGACTATGGTCTGGCTGCCTGTTGTGGACATGGTCACTTGCGCGGGTGCAAAATAGCAGTCCTGGAATTTCAGTGCCGACTTACTCGTGTTATGCGAATATCCGATCAGACCGCCGCACTGTTTCGCATTTTTGCCCAGCAGTTTTCCTTTGAAGACGCAATATTCCATCGTCACGGACGCACTCGGCGCATTGATAGCAACAAAACCGCCATGGCTTCCGTCGCGCTCGGTTTCAAATGTGCTCTCGATCTCTAAGTAACTGGTGATACGGTTAAGTACTGACTTTCCGTAGGTTCTTGCCACCACCGAAGCTGCAAACTGATATCCGGTTGTGATCTTTCCTGTGATCACCAGATTTTTCACGGTAGCGCTGTCAATCCTGCTAAACAGTGCCGTATTATTGCGGACAGCAACATGATGGAAGGTGATGGTTTTATCACCGCCGTCAAAGGTACCTTTGAAGCCATTGTTGTCGTCACCGACCATTTCCGTCACTGTGATATTGTTTGTCAGTTTATAATACTTATCCGCATTGACGCCCTTTCCTATCATGTCGGCAAACACAGACCAGTCCCCGGCAGAGCTGATCAGGAACGGATCTGCCTCGGTTCCTTTTCCGGGCAGGGCCGGTGTGACATAAAAGTCTATGGATTTTTTGAAGTAATAGTTCGCAACGCCGGTGAAATGGGCAGTATACTGCACATCATATGCAAAGGAATCGATGGTCTGTGTTTCACCCTTTTTGGTGATATCAAGTGCATAATCCGTACCAATCGTTAATCTTTCTCCGTTAAAAGTCACAACCGCCTTCGGATCGAAGTGCGCAAGATCATTGGTTGTGCATTCTGAAAGCCCGCTGATCTTGACATCACCCGATATCAGATAAGCCTTCCCGTCAAACAGCGTTGTATACCTGATGCTTCCGCCGTCGTCCACATAGGCCATGGCCCCATCCGTGTCGCTTCCGGCAAAGGCCCGCTGCCCCTGTGCTTTTCCGTAAGCTGTCAGATAATAGGTTCTCGTAAACATGCTGGCGTCAGACTTCGCGTTATCACCTTGCCTGTTAAATACCGCACTCTCCGATGCGCTCATGGTGATCTCCTGCGGATCAAACAGACAGTCCGTATAGCGAATGCTGCCGGAGGCATCATTTCTGTTGTAGCCGACAAAACCGCCGTTTTTCGAGGCATTTTCTCCGAGAAGCTTTCCGTTAAAGATACATCTTTCAAAAACGAGTTTCCCTGAATCATAATTACAGCCCACAAAGCCGCCATAGGTTCCGTCATCGCTGCTGGTAAATACAGACTTGATCGTAACGCTTCCCGTACAGTCTGTGATGGTCGTGTTGCCATAGTTATAGCAGCTTATGGATCCCGCAATTTTCTTCTTTGCTACGATCTGTCCGTCTACCGTCAGGTTTTTGATCACGGCTCCGTTTAAGCTCATGAAGGGACCGCAGCGTTCCTCGCTCGACTTATAATCCACGGTGATCTTCTTTCCGTTTCCGTCAAAGGTGCCGGCAAAGGCTGTCTCGGCCGTATCACCGCCCACCATAACATCTACGGTAATGTTATTCATCAGTTTTACTGTTTTCCCGCTGAACGTATTCCCCCCTGCCACTTCCAGCGAAAGGGCGTGCCAGTCATAAACATCTTCGATCAGATAGTTCCCGTCCGTATCTTGTTGAAGAGCGGATGACACAGTGATCTTTTTTTCGATGGAACCTGCATAGGTGATCCCGGTGATCACCAGCGTGTGTGTCCCTTTTGTGGCTATGTCAAAATCTGCCTGACCGGTCACATCCACGTCATCCAGTGTCAGTGTATAATCCAAACCGGCCACTGCATCCTTCCCATCTATTTTGATGACCGGTGTAATGCCGGTGGCATCTCCGAGCATATAACTCGTCTCAACACCTGTCATCTCGAATTCCACAGGTGCAAATACCGTATTGTCCGAAACGCTGATAGCACGATAGAAGGTATTTTCCTCCATCTGTTCATAAGCTTTTGTTCCGGCTGTACGTCCGTAGGGAGTCGTGTAATAACAGTCTGTATAATAGACCACGGCACTGGCTCCGCTGTCATTGACCCGGACAAAAGTAAATGCATGATCCGTCTTGAAGGTCACTTCCTTCGGACAGAAGATACAATCATACAAATGCGGATTTGCGGAGTTATATCCGACAAAGCCGCCGCATGAATGCGTATCCGGCCCTAAGAGCCTGCCGCTGAAACAGCAGTTCCTAAGTTCCGGATGATAGCCGCCGTTTATGACGCCGATAAAGCCGCCGTGGGTTCCGTCACCATCCCTGGTACTGATGATGGTAACTTCACTGACACAGTTTTCAATATGCGCCGCTCCGTTACAATGGCCTGCCAGGCCGGCTGCAAATTGATCATTCGTTTCAATGGTACCGGCAATCCGCAAATTTTTAATGGTTGGCGAACTGATATACTTAAAAGGCGCTGCATCTTTCTCATCCACGACATTATAATGAACGGTCAGGGTTTTTCCGTTTCCGTCAAAAGTACCATTGAAAGGATGGTCTGACGATGCTGCCATCGTGCTGACTGTGATATCATTTACCAGCCGATAGTGCTTATCAGTATTTTTTCCCTTCGCGGTTTCCTCAGCAAACAGATCCCAGTCCGCAGCGTTTTTGATCAGATACGGTGATTCGGCGCTTCCTTCTCCCTCATATGTCACTGTAAAGGATATCTTCTTAGAACCGTAATAATTGCCAATACCCTTGATCTCTATCGTATAACGTCCGGCATCTTTGACCTGCGTGACAGCATCTGCCTGGCCATCTCTATAGATGGAGATCGTGTAGTCACTTTCTGCCGTCATGGACGTATCACCAAACGTTACCTGCGGCGTGATGGAAATGGGACTGCCCGTGCAGACATATACATCATCCACACCGGTTACAGTGAGTGCTTTTTCAACATAGTACTCATTCCCATCGAAAAGAGTCTCTTTTGTTAAAATGGGCGTTTCTTCCGTCAGCTTCGTATAAACGGGCGTGCCGTTCGCCGCAATATTTTTACCTGCTATATTGACCGGCTTTTCAAGATAATAAACGTCACTTTCCGTAACCGTCATGGTTTTGTTGTTGTTTCTGACTGCGATCGGATGGAAGGCAGCTTTTCCCGTATAGGAACCTTTAAAGAAGCAGCGATCAAGATTCAAGGTGGATCCGTCAGACCATCCAAGAAGACCGCCGGCATAGCTTCCGCTGCTTGACATGGTTCCTGTAAAGGTCACATTTTCCATCACAAGGACAGAAGTTTTTCCGTGGCCGACCACGCCGCCCATATGATAGTTCGACACATTTGGCACATTCACAACCACGTCTGTGTCAACCACGCAGTTTTGTATCGTATTTTTATCATTACCGGGCCAGGAATAACCTGCCAGACCGGCCGCATGGATCGTTCCGGTAACCGTTCCCTCTACTGTCAGGTTTTTGATGGTGGCATCTTTGATATGTCGGAAAGGTGCCGTGGCCACATTCGTTGTATCTGTGATGGATACAGTCAGTGTATGGCTCTTTCCGTCAAAGACGCCCTTAAACGGATATGACTCACTTCCGACAGTCTGCGTCACTTCGATATCACTTGTCAGTTCAAAATATTTATCCGCATCTTTTCCGTAGGAAATCTGCTTCGCGAAAACGTTCCAATCATCCGCAGATGTGATCAGATAAGGGGACTGCGCTGTTCCATCTCCCTGCGCAACAACATGGCGCAGCTGAAACTCGCTGCTCACCGCACTTCCTGCAAACTCTCCTTTTCCCGTAATGGTCAGTACGTAAGTTCCTTCTGCCAGAGGCTGGGTAACATCCACACCCTCCTTTTGGACGGAAACCTCGTAATCCTGATCGCATGTCAGCGCCGTGCCGTCAAAAGTCACACCCGGATCATAATTCGAACCTGCAGCGATATAAATAATCTTTTGTCCGCTGCCGATCACCGTTTTTCCGACATAGTAATAGAAACTGCCATCAGAAAACTCCAGCTTTTTGCAAAAATCTTCCTGGGGCTGTTCATAAACCTTTGTCATATCATTTACATATCGCTTATCGCTTTTTTCGATCGTTGCCTCGGCAGTGGTATAGCAATTTTCCACCGTACTGGTGACAGAATTACCATTGGTTCTGAGCGCAAGCGGGTGGAAAACATTGCCTCCCTCATAATTGCCGGTGAAAAGACAATTCTTAAAATGCAGTTTTGCACCTGTATCGGACCAGCCGACAATTCCTCCTGCCGCAGTCACAGCACTTGTAACGGAAGGATCTACGGTATTGCTCATATGACCGGAATATACAATGTTTTCCAGATACAATTCAGACTTTGATCCGTGACCGACTACGCCGCCCATATGGAAATTGCTCCCATTCGGTACATTAACGGTCACATCGGTTTTCACGATACAGTCTTTGATCGTATTACTGCTGTTGCCGCGCACGGAAAAACCTACCAGGCCGCCCGCATGGATCGATCCGTTGACAGTTCCATCGACGGTCATGTTATGGATCGTGGCATCCTCGATATACCGGAAAGGCGCGGTACCCATGTTCGATGTATCATTCATGGAAACCGTCAGTGTATGATCATTTCCGTTAAAGACACCCTTGAACGGATACTCCTTGCTTCCAATCGTTTCCGTTACGTCGATATTATTTGTCAGTTCAAAATATTTATCCGCGTCTTTCCCATAGGAAATCTGCTTTGCAAAAACGCTCCAGTCATCCGCAGATGTGATCTTATAGGGTGACTGCTCGCTTCCGTTACCCTGCGCAAGGAAATTCCGCAGTTCAAACGAATCGCTTACCGCGCTTCCCACATAATCTCCCATTCCCGTAATAGTCATGGTGTACGTTCCTTCTGCCAGGGGCGATGAAACGTCCACGCCGTCTTTTTGGAAGGAAACCGTATAGTCCTGATCTTTTGTCAGTGTCTCTCCGTCAAAAGTCACCGTAAGCTCGGGATCCGTGCCCACGGGAGCATAAGCCGGTTGTCCGTTGCCGATCTCAGTAAACCCTACATAGTAATATGTGCTGTTATCCGGGAAGGTCAGTTTTTTGTTAAAACTATTCGCCTGCCCTGTCGTGGCCGGTCTTCCGTCAGCGGCAAGATACGAAACATCTTCATTTTGCGGATTTACCGTTTTATATACATCACTTACTGATGCGGTCACCTTTGCACTTTTATCCTTGACCGCGATCGGATAAAATGTCCCCGATCCGCTTTGTCGCTCATAGGTACCTTTGAAGATACAATGCTTCAGATTAAGCGTTGCGCTGCCTGACCAGCCCAATAAGCCGCCGACAGCATTATCCCCTTCGTTTGTCATATGACCGCTGTAGACCACATCTTCCATCTCCAGCACGGACGTTGAACCGTGGCCGACCACACCGCCCATATAGTAATTGCCGTTTGTCGCTGTGCTGACATCCACATCCGTTTTAACCACGCAGTTTTTGATCGTATTTTTACCGTTTCCGGGCAGGGAATAGCCCACCAGTCCGGCCGCATGAGCCGTACCGGTTACCGTTCCCGTCACGGTCAGGTTTTGGATCGTGGCATTTTTGATATACCGGAAAGGCGCCGTACCGGTATGTGATATGTCATTCATGGAAACTGTCAGCGTATGGCCTTTTCCGTCAAATGTTCCCATAAACGGACCTGTCTGAACACCAACTGCATCGGTCACCAAAATATCATTCGTCAGCTCAAAATATTTTCCTTCATCATTTCCGAATTTGATCTGCTTTGCAAAGAGCTCCCAGTCAGCCGCAGATGTGATCTGATAAGGCACAGTTTCACTTCCTTCACCATGCAGACTTACCGAATTGCTTATCTCAAACCCGTAACCTTCCGCGCTTCCCGCGTAATTACCACTTCCTGTGATCGTCATCGTGTAGGTTCCTACAGGAAGCGGCGTATTTACCTGGCTGCCGTCTTTATAGTAAGTAACTGTATAGTCGTTCTCACTCAGCACCTCTCCGTCACAAGTTACTGTGGGCTGCGGTGTGAATGACTCCCCTTCCTCTACAAAATAGCCTTCTCTGAGACCATTTGTAACGCTTTCTGCTATGCGGTAATACGAACTGCCATCCAAAAAGGTCAGTTTTTGACAAAACTCCTGCTGCGGCTCGCTGTATACCCGTACCCCCTCAGCCGCGATATAGCCGGAACCAATGCTATTCATCGGGGTTTGCGTGTAATAGACCTCTTCCGTGGAAACCGTCATCGTTTCACCCTGGTTTTTGACCGCAATCGGATGAAACTTTGCATTCCCTGTATAAGTACCACTGAAGAGACAGTGCTTCAGATTGAGCGTTGAACCATCTGCCCAGCCCAGCAGACCGCCGGCATATTTAGTCCCTGCACTTGACATATTCCCGCTATAGACGACATTTTCCATTTCCAGAACAGAGGTAAATCCGTGGCCGACCACGCCGCCCATATGATAATCGTCTGTTCCCGCTTTTGGTACATTGACGGCAACATTGGTGCCGACCACACAGTTTTTGATCGTGTTTTTCGTGTTCCCCCGCTTGGACAGACCCACCAGACCGGCAGCATGGATCGTTCCGGTTACCGATCCTGTCACCTTCAGGTTTTGGATCACGGCATCCTGTATACAGCGGAAAGGCGCCGTACCCATATTCGCTGTATCCGTGATCTGTGCGTTCAGGGTTTTATTTCCACCGTCAAACACACCTTTGAACGGATGATCCTGTGTTCCGACAGTTTTCGAAACCTCAATATCTGCAGTCAGTTTATAATATGCACCGGTATTCGTCCCCTGTGCGGTCATGGTAGCGAACGCATTCCAGTCATCTGACGTGTTTATCAGATATGGATCATCCTCTGTTCCGGTTCCCTGAGGCGCCTTGATCATCTCAAACGTCGCGCCCTCAGCCGACCCGGCATAGTTCCCAATGCCTTCTGCTATGATAGTGTAGTTTCCAAACTCCGTTAAGCTTGTCAGATCCGTATAAATCTGTTCACCTTTCCTGCATTTCAGCACATAATCCGTGCCTTCAGTCAGTACGGTATTGCCGATCTTCAATGTGGGAGCCGGTGTTTCTCCGACATAGTAAAAACTGCTGAGATTAACAAAGCTCAAGTTCCTCTTGTAATAATACTGGTTGTGATCTGCGCATTCTACTGTTTCATAAAAACCTTCCGGCTGCCTGTAAACTCTATAGATTGGGAAAAAAACTTCGTGATAATTGTCCGGAATTGTTTTCATCCCATCGTACGCAACATAATACAGTTTTTCATCAACAGTATACTTAACGTAGTTTTCTTTCGGACCTTCTTTCAGGCCGATGGGACCAACCCAGCCAGTTCCCGTATAGGTTCCGAGAAAGAGACAATTACTGAAACTGACATTCGTTTCGCTCTTGTTACTGCACCAGCCCAAAATACCGCCTGCATAGCTGCTGATATTGGTCAGATCCCCACTATATACTATGTTCTTAAATACCATAGTTGATGTTAATCCGTGACCGACCACGCCGCCTATATGCGTATTGTCGTTATCAGCCACGAGGGCAGTTACATCCACATCCACATAGCAGTCCGAGATCGTGGTCTTGTCAGATCCCTTCTTGGAAAACCCAACAAGGCCGGCCGCATGAAGCGTACCGTTTACGCTTCCGGTGGCAGTCAGGTTTTGAATTGTCGCATCCTGGACATACCGGAACGGCGCGGTTCCATGGTGCGTTGTATCCTCGATCGTCACATCGAGCGTATTCCCGTCGCCGTCAAAAACACCTTCAAACGGCTGCGTTTCAGATCCCACCGGCTCTGTAATATGAATATCGCTGCCGAGTTTATAATATTTACCGTCATAGGTATCGTTTTCATCCGCTACCTGCCCGGCAAAAACAGACCAGTCCTCATCGTTAGCGATGATATACGGGTCTTCGCTTGTTCCGTTTCCGCTCAAAGTCGCCTGTGTCTCGTTTCCGGAACCACCATTTTCGGAAACACCATTTTCGGCCCCACCGTTTTCGGAAACACCGCCCTGCGGATCCGGCTCACCGGCCCTGACCTCCAACTGCCCCGTACCTGTCGGGACGGCTGTCAAAACCATGACGGTTGACAACACAAGTGATAAAAACCGTTTCCATTCTTTTTTCATCCTGTAACTCCTTTCACCCTGCACTGATGTGCGCCTCGTATATCCCCTAATGATTTCAAATATGGTCTGTCTGTTTTATTTCTTCCCGTTTCAGGGTAGTATTTTATTGTAGCACGATTTATGAATTGTGAAAAGTTATGTTTACTCTCTCTCATCATTTGATCCTGACGAATTTCTGCTTTTTCCCCTTTGCTCCGGCTTTCTTCAGTATCTTTTTGTAAGAGGAAAGCCTCTTTTTGGGAACACTGAATTTCGCCTTTGCATGGATTTTCCCAAAGGCGTTCTTTCCGACGCTTTTTTTCTTCAGATACGTGGTCTTTACCTTAATCTTTTTGAGATTCGTGCATCCGTAGAAGGCGCCGGCTCCGATCTTTTTGACATTCTTCCCAATGACAATGCTTTTCAGTTTTTTGTTTTTCCGAAAAGCATTTGCCGCGATCTGTGTCACCTGAAAGCTTTTCCCGCCCAGCTTGACCGTATCCGGAACAGTCAGGGATGTTGCCGATTTACGGGATGTCCCGATGATCGTAACGTTTCCGCTTTTCGCTTTGACGGAAATTACTTTTACAATAACGCCGGCCTTTTTGTCTGTTATGACATCTCCCTTTTTTACTGTCTCATTCAGGTCTTTAGCATTCCCATCCACGGTTCCCGTGCCGCCGTTTCCGGCCGTCCCTTCTTCTTGCAGCTTTTCGATCTTTGCGGTTTGTTTATAGCCGCAGATGCAGGTTCTTTCCTTCAGGCCTTCAGACTGCGCAGTAGCAGGAGTGAGTACCATCCAGTCGCCAAATGTATGCATGCTGTAGCCGCTTTTATTCGCGTCTTTTTTTATTGTACAGTAGGCTGCGCTGCACTCATGCCAATGATGGGCTGCATCATAAGTCCACTGCCTTGACCACTCATGTACATGGGTGCTTTTTTCACCGAAAATGAAAAGTACGGAATCATAATACTCTGCAACATTCGTATAGAGGTCTTTTGTATCCTGCGAAAGCTTTACCACCCGGATTCCCTCTGTGTCCGATGTCGGAAGCAGGGAAAAAGTCCTTTGTTTTGTTTCCGTATCCGTCGCCACCGAAAAATCATATTTATCATCAAAGGCACTGTCATAGTTCCTGAATTCATAGTAAACCAGATTCGACAGCTGCTGATCCTTATCAATCTCGCCTTTTTCCCGGAAATTCTTAATATCCACCGTTTTCGCGATCCTGCTGCCGACCTGTGCAGAAGGGGTATACAGCGGCGCAGAGAGGAAATTGACCACTGCTGATCTGACCGTAAAGGGCTGCGCGCTGACCTGCGGTACCGATATGGTTTCCGGGAGCGACGTCAGCGAGGCATCCGCATCTGTGCAGTCATAGAGCCAGGCGGTCATCTTCTGTGTATCAAGCTCATAGAGCACATGATCCCTGTAAGCTGCCAGTTTCTGCTCGCCTGAATACAGCGGCGCCTGCGTATCTACGTTATCGCCGCGCAGGATACTGACACCGGCCTGATCAAAGATCAGGTAGTCCTTTGCATTGAAAAATGCGTGGGGATAAGCCGAAAGCGCTTCTTTGTTCTGTGCACAAACTTTGACGCTGCCGCCGTAAAGCTCAACATCACCATCCGGCGACTGCGCACAGACAGGTAAATAATAACCGTTCATGTCCTTCGATAATGCCACTTCCTGTGCCTGTGCCGTCATGCTGCCTGAGCGGAAGGAAACCAGCCCTTTGTAACTATTTGCTTCGCACTGAAGAATACTTGTGCAGTCGGCATTGATCAGCTCTATAGGACCGCAGTTTACAAATTCAATCTCAGGACCGTCCAGCACGATCTGCGCAGCATACAGGATCGGCGGGCAGCCGGTCTCCTGCGCCAGATCGCTGCAGTCGATCGTAAGCTTTCCGCTTCCCTTAAGCGTGAGCCTGCCTCTGCAGAAGATTGCCCCCAGACCGGCAGGTCGCTGCGGTTTGATCGTGTTGTTTCCTTCCACGCTTACCGTCAGCACATCCATATAGCCCAGCCTGATCTCCGACGATGGATCCACATAGATGGTGGAACCGTTGTAACCATTCATCATCAGGGTCTGATCTGACTCCCGATAAGACAATCCGGGTACAGACTGCGGCTGAGCCGTAACACCGCCAAAAGAGTACTCCTTCAGATCCACGCAGCTGTAGGCTATCTCTGCCGTTGCGGCGGGATCCTTATAAACCCTGATCCTGGAAGGGGCTTTCGGTGTCTCATCCAGAATCAGACTGATCCCGATCTGATTCTTTGAAAAGAACGTGATCTCTATTCTGTCGCTTTCCTTTCCGTTGACAAGAAAGGTCGGCTCATAGAATACATAAGACGGCTGCTCCACGCCGCCTACGATACCTCCTATGGAGCCTTGTATGGTAAAATCAACCTTATATTTCGTACCGGCGCACAGCTCATCCGTGTCACTGCTGCATCTTTCCCAGACGCCTGTATCCGGATCATAAAAATACCAGCGAAGGTCGCCAACCAGTGAATAATGCTGTCCCTCAGGGACGCTGATAAAGGTATTTTCCTTCTTGCCACTACTTAAGCAGTCAGGGATCTTGTCCGCCTCATACAGGATATTCACCTGCTCGATCATTTCATCGCCTGCAAGATCACAATACTTGCTGCACAGATCCATGTAGATACCGTCATCATTCTTTAACTGACCCGTATCAAAGGACGTAATGCTCGGATCATAGAACCAGACCTTGAAATCCTCAGGTGCGGCAAATTCAAAATGCTGCGCATCATCCAGCGCCAGCTGCAGCCTGATATGATACCTCTTTCCCACCACCATGACGGTTCCCGGAGCAACAGGCTTTTTGTCCGGATCTTCCAGATCGTAAAAATAGCAGGCCTTTACGGAAATCACTCCCTGATAGCCGGCAAGCTTCAGGTTGTCTTTTTCTTCATACGTCAGATCGCCTCCCGAAAGTGTCGCATCCGTGATCACGGCCTCCATGGGCGGAACCGTCTTATGCGCCAGATGGCTGTTATGACCTGTCACCTCAATGGTGACACCTTTGATCGTGGTTTTGGTTTCCGCATAGGTATCTGCGCAGAAAAATCCCGACATGATACATGTCAGGACCATCATACAGAAGATCAGCAAGGCCTCCTTTGCCTGTCTGAAACTCCCCTGTTTCGCACTTTTGTTTTCGCTGCTTTCCCTCATCTTCCCCTGCTCCTTTATATGATCCATGGTTTTCTGTACTGTATTTTCATACTGAACTTTACACTGCCCGTTCAAACGCATACCTGCGATCCCCTTAAAAGCCGCATTTGGTTGATATGATGCATTTGTCTTGAAGTATATCAAAAAGAACAAAAAAAGAAAACCGTAAAAAACACCCCTGCAGGAAGGTATTTCCTTCCGCAGAGGTGTCGTGCGTTTTCTATGCCTGTCACATCCCTTTGATCCTGTTGATCGCTTCGCAGGTATTTTCGTAAGTACCAAATGCGGTAAGGCGGAAATACCCTTCACCCGAAGGTCCGAAGCCGCAGCCGGGCGTGCCCACAACGCCGGCTTCTTTTAAGAGTTTGTCAAAGAACTGCCAGCTGCTGATACCCTGTGGTGTTTTCAGCCAGATATAAGGGGCGTCCACGCCGCCGTATACTTCATAGCCCGCATCCTTCATGCCATCAAGGATCGTAGCCGCATTTTTCTTATAATATGCTACCTGCTCGCGAAGCTCTGCTTTTCCCGCCTCGCTGTATACCGCTTCGCCGGCGCGCTGGACGATATAGGGCGCACCGTTGAATTTGGTGCCGTGTCTTCTGGCCCAGAGGCTGTGAAGGTGTGTGCCGCCGCAGGTCAGTTCCTTCGGCACTACCGTAAATCCGAGCCGCAGTCCCGTAAAGCCCGCATTTTTGGAAAAGGAACGGATCTCGATGGCGCAGGTCTTAGCGCCGTCGCATTCGTAAATGGAATGGGGCACATTTTCGGAACTGATATAGGCTTCATAAGCCGCATCAAAAATGATCACAGCACCATTTTCGTTTGCATAGTCTACCCACTTTTGCAGTTCTGCTTTTTCCAAGGTCGTGCCGGTGGGGTTATTGGGATAGCACAGATAAATGATGTCTGCCTTATCCTTCGGCAGCTCGGGTACAAAGCCGTTTTCCGCTGTGCAGGGCATATAGACCACTTTTGACCAGGTGCCGGCGCTGCTGTCATATTCGCCGGTGCGGCCTGCCATGACATTGGAATCGACATAAACGGGATAGACGGGATCGCAGACAGCGATCACATTTTCTTTTCCGAAGATCTCCTGAATGTTGCCGGAATCGGACTTAGCGCCGTCGGAAACAAAAATCTGATCCGCTTCGATCTCGCAGCCTCTTGCCTTGTAATCCTGTTTGCTGATCACAGAGCGCAGGAATTCATAGCCAAGATCAGGTGCGTAGCCATGAAAGGTATCTGCCTGTCCCATCTCATCCACAGCTTTGTGGAGCGCTTCGATGATAGCCGGCGCAATGGGCTGTGTCACATCTCCGATGCCGAGGCGGATCAGCTCCTTTTCAGGATTTGCCTCTTTGTAGGCCGCCACTTTTTTGGCGATGTCGGAGAAGAGATAACTTCCCGGCAATTTCAGATAGTCTTCGTTGATGGTAAACATTGGTTCCTCCTTTATAGATCAAAAAAACTTTAAGCCCCTCATTCATAGTCTCCTTCGAATACGGTGACACCCGGACCGGTCATGTAGATCACATTCTTTTCGCGGTCCCACTCGATCTCGATCTTGCCGCCGAGAACTTCCACGGTCACTTTATTTTCGGTTTTTCCATTTAAGATACAGGCAACTGCCGTCGCGCAGCAGCCGGTGCCGCAGGCCAGGGTCTCGCCGCTGCCCCGCTCCCAGACGCGCATTTTCACATAGCCTTTGTCGATCACCTGTACGAATTCGGTATTGATGCGGTTCGGGAATGCTTCGTGGTTTTCAAACTTCGGTCCGATGCTTTCAATGGGAAGGCTGTCCGTATCCTCGATAAAAACCACCGCATGGGGATTTCCCATGGAAACACAGGTGACGTGATAATCGTTTCCGTCCACTTCGATGGGGGCGTCAACGACGCTTTCTGCGGGATCCACGAAAAAATATTTCGGAGATACCGGGACTTTTTCTGCCTCAAGGATCGGAGAGCCCATGTCCACCCGCAGGGTTTTTGCCCTGCCTTCCTCTTCTTCCACAACTGTCAGATGTTTGACGGCGCCGAAGCTTTCCACCGTAAATTCTTTGCCCTTGGTCATGCCATGGTCATAAACATATTTGCCGACGCAGCGGATCCCGTTGCCGCACATCTCTGCCCGGCTTCCGTCTCCGTTATACATTTCCATTTCAAAATCCGCGATGTCCGAGGGATTGATGAAGATCAGACCGTCGCTTCCCACACCGAAGTGCCGGTCGCTGATACGGCGGGCAAGGTCGGATTTTTCGTCCTTTGCGATCTGTTCCTCAAAGCCGTTGACATAGACGTAGTCGTTGCCGCAGCCTTGCATTTTCGTAAATTTCATGGTTTCCTCCCGTTTGCGATTCGTATGTTTCGGCTACCAGACAGCCCCTCATCCGTCAGCTTCGCTGACAGCCGTCTCGCCTTCCGGCTCGGTCCATGCAGGGCAAGCGCCACCGGCGCTTTGCAACCCCAATGGGGGAAGCCTTTGTCTACACTATCGCAATGCATATTATTTCACACTCTTTACGTTACCGCATCGCATATTACTTCACACAGTCTTTATTACCGCATCGCCAGGATCATCTGCGCCATCTCCACGAAGGATGTAGAAGCATCCATGCTCCGTTTCTGTATATAGCGGTGCGCCTCTTTTTCGCTCATGTTGTTGCGGCTCATGAGCAGCGCCTTGGCTTCGTTGATCAGCGCCTCTTCCTGCGGGCTGCGTTTCTTCGGCACAGCCTTCTTTTTACGGCGCTCTAAAGTAAGGCCTCCCATCATCAGTTCCACCGTACCCACCAGGTCATGCACCTGGAAGGGCATTTCCAGTGATACGATATCCTCATCACTGCGCTCGGCAAGCACTCTTCCCGAAGCCAGCAGGAGCAGCTTAAAATCCCGGGGCAGATCCTCCGCAAGCTGCGAATAGATCATATCGGGCAGTTTATAGCCGCTGATGACCAGACCCATTTCCATAAAATCCGCATTGGAGATGGCCTGCGCACCTGAGGAGACCGCAACGATTTCCGAAAAGCCATTTTGCACCAGAAGGTTTTTAATTGTCTTCGCATCCTGCAGCTTTGGCAGGGCAACAATGATTCCGGGCATATCAATACCTGTTCAGATAGTTCTCCAGTTCCCACGCAGTCACTTGCTTTGTATATTCAGCCGCTTCTGCTTTCTTGGCAGCGATATATTTTGCCGCACAGCTTTCGCCCAATACTTCCTTTACCAGGGCGTCTTTTTCCATTTCATCGATCGCTTCATTCAAAGACCCCGGCAGATGGGAAACATCCACCTTATGTCCTTTCACAGGCACAGTCTTTTTCTCAATGCCCTCAAGGCCTGCTGTCAGGATGGCAGCGATGGCCAGATAGGGATTTGCCGCAGAGTCGGGGCTGCGAAGTTCTACGCTGCCGCCGGTACAGGGCACGCGGATCAGGGGACTTTCCACGGTCAGGTCTTCAAAATCCACGCTGGTGGGCGCGTCAAAGCCGGGCAGCAGCCGCTTATAGGAATTGACGATCGGATTGGTCAGCGCGCAGATCCCGCGGATATGCTCCAAGATACCGCCGATAAAGTGATAGCCGGTCTCGGACAGGCCTTTTTCATCATTCGCATCCTCGAACGCATTTTTCCCGTCCTTCATCAGAGTCAGTTTTAAATGCATACCGCTGCCGCTCTCACCGGTCTTGGGCTTGGGCATAAAGGTTGCATGCAGTCCGTGGCGTTTCGCAATGGTGCGTACCACCATCTTAAAGGTCATGATGTTGTCTGCCGCTTCGAGAGCCTCAGCTGCCGCAAAATCCACCTCATGCTGCGCCGGTGCCAGTTCGTGATGGGAAGCGATCACATCAAAGCCCATTTCCTCGAGCGTCAGTACAATATCACGCCTTGCGTTTTCACCAAGGTCCAGCGGGCCCAGATCCAGATAACCTGCCTGCTCATGGGACAGGGTGGTGGGCAGTCCGTTTTCATCGGTATGGAATAAGAAAAACTCGCATTCCGGCTCAACCATCAGGGAAAAGCCCTGTTCTTTTGCTTTCTCGATGGCTTTTTTCAGAATAAACCTGGGATCATCCGAGAAGGGCTGTCCGTCCCTGGTATGAACATCACAGATCAGCCTTGCTACTTTTCCGTGCTGGGGACGCCATGGAAAGATGGCAAAAGTTGCCGGATCCGGGTACAGGAACATATCCGCCCTTTCGATGGCGGAAAAGCCGCTGATGGAGTATCCGTCAAACATGAAGGAATTATCCAGCGCCTTTGGCAGACGCGAAGAAGTGATCGCCATGTTTTTCAGATTGCCCAGAAGGTCCGTAAACTGGAGCCTGATAAATTCCACGTCCTGGTTTTTAACTTCCTCTGTTACCATTTCTTTTGTCATCTTCGTTTTCCTTTCTGTTACATTATTGCTACTATTCACAGTAACTCCACGCTATAAAAAAAGGCGCTCCTATCCCGCAGGATGAACGCCCTTGTTCCAAACTTCTACCATTGTACACTGTTGTTATCCTTTTCGCAAGTATATTTTTACTATTCATGGTGTCAATGGGGACGGTTCTCTCTGACACCCTTGAGAAACAGGGTGTCACAGAGAACCGTCCCCGCTTGACACCGAACCTTCCCCATTGACACCTTTTGATACTCTTATGTCGGCATGAAGTCCATGATCTCATCATCATCTGCGCTGTCACCCGAGCTTTTATAGATCGCCGAAATGCCTTCCGCCAATTCCTTGCACTCCGAGATCACTGACTTATTATTTTGCTCGATATAGGTCTTGTTGCCGTCCTTTGCCGCCTGCTCAAGTCCTTTTGCCTTTTCGGAAAAAGCCATATGTCCGATCATCTTCGAGGTTGATTTGAGGGCATGCACCACGATCCTGTAATTATCCAGATCACCCTGTTCGCAGAAGGTCAGCATGCTTTTGCATTTTTCATCTGCTTCATCCACAAACTGCAAAAGAAGGGTTTTGTAAAACTCCGCATCGCCTGCACTGTATTTCAGCCCGATATCCGTATTAAAACCAAGGGCCGCCAGCCGTTCAAAGTCCGTGATCTTCTCGGCCTGTTCCTGCCGCTGCTGCTCGATCTCTTTCTGCGAGGGTCCGCCCTGGACCAGATTGGCCCGCACTGCATGCCGGTCTTCCCCATAGGTGATCTTGGAAACGGGAAGCACTCTTTTCAGGACGCGTTCAAGTTCCACCAGCTCAACGGGTTTGGAAACAAATCCGTCAAAACCTTCTGCCAGGAACATCTCTTTCGCCGTGCTGACTGCATTGGCAGTCAGGGCCACGATGGGAATATCCATCCTCTTGCGGCTGCCGCCGCCGCGGATATGTTTCATTGCCTCCACGCCGTCCATGCCGGGCATCATATGATCCATAAAGACGATATCAAACTCACGCTCTCTGCAAAGGTCAATGGATTCCTGTCCGGATGCCGCGGTGGTCACGATCATGCCATAACGGCCGAAGATATTCCTTGCCACCACAAGGTTCATAGGCTCATCATCCACAACAAGTGCGCGGACACCATCGCAGTACATGGTTTCGCGAACCTGATCCGGTCCGCCCTTTTCCATATTCAGGACCGTGACCACGGGGAAACAGTAGAACGGTTTTTCCATGATCCTTGCCCTGGAGTCTTTCGGAAGACGGAAACTGCTGTCTGCCACCACGACCACCATCATGTCGCCGGCCATGGGTTCTACCAGATCTGCAACGGTTTCGTACTCTTCCTCACCGACAAACAGATGGGTCAGCGTTGTAGAATCCATCAGTTTTTTCAGATCCTTCGCATTGTCCACGCGATGCATCTGGACGCCGAGTCCCTTGACGATATTGCGAACCATGATGTTATAGTATTCACGCACACTGGGATTTTCGAATTTATCAAAATGCAGATAAGCGCCGAGGCAGAGCCTCTCATGCCTTCTGACAGACATACAGCTTGATGGATCCACCACCTTTTGCGGAACGCTGACACGTACCGTCGTGCCTTTGGACACTTCGCTTTCGACCATCATAAAACCGCCGAGGGCCGATACAAAACCATAGACAATGGACATGCCGATGCCGAGGCCGCCGCCCTGTCTTGCCCTGCCGGAATCCACCTGATAGAAGCGCTCGGTGATCCGTTCCACCTCTTCGGGCGTCATGCCGATACCGGTATCCGTCACCTCGATCATGAGATTGATTCCGTAGTCCTGCTCCTCCGGCGCAATGCGTACATAGACGCCGCCTTCCCTGGTATATTTCAGGCCGTTCATGATCAAATGCTTTAAGATCTTACGCAGCTTTGAAACATCACTATTCATCATGGCCGGGATGGTCGGATCCACATCAATGACCAGTTCAATATCCGGATCTTTATAAACTCTCAGCTCCGTGACCAGATCGTTGAGTACGGAAGATAAAATATAATCTTCGTAATTGTTTGCCAGCTTATCTCTGTCGATCTCAGAATAATCCAGGATATCGCTGATCTGCTCTGCCACCCTGCGGCCGGCATGCTGCACGTCGCTGAGTTTATCGAGCATCACCGGATCCTGTTCACTCTCGATACAAATACCCGTCAGACCGATGACGGCGTTGATGGGCGTCCTAATCTCATGAGAAACGTTTGCCAGAAAATCATTCAGCCTTTCCGTTGCGTCAGTCAGGTTTTCGATCTCGGTGTCGGATCTGCGGATCACGGCTTCCCATTTGCCGATGATCCATTTGGTAATGATACCGATCACTGTAATGACCACACAGTGCAGAGCCGCCCTGGTGATGATCAGGCTGTCAAAGGCATCTCCGTCTGTGTACATGGTGATCAGTCCATAACCCATGGTAATATAATATACGATCTGGAAAAAAGTGATCAGATGTTTCATGCCCGTGATGGTGATCAGGATCATCAGAACTGCCGTCACTGCCACAAGGTCAAAGGTGCTGGTCTTATGACTGCCATAGAAGAACAGGTCAAAAACGATCATGGCAGAATAGATCCAGATCCTTGCAACCGGATTTAAGGAATCCCTGATATGCAAAATCCAGCACATCACAATACCGCCGGCCACGATCACAAGTGGCCAGCGTTCCCAGGATAACAATAATGACTCAGCGATCAGAATGACGGAGAATACAGAAAAAGTCAGCAGGATGGTCAGATGTGATGCTTCAAACAGTTCATCTCCGCTTTCCCATTGTTTCATAGGCAGATCCCCTCGCGAAAGACTCACTCATCCAGCAGTCTTTCCACCATTTCATGAAGCGCCGCAGCGCTGTTAAAGTTTGCCGGCACCAGTTCTGCCGGAGAAATGACGATACCGTACTCTTCCTCCAAAGCTGATACCAGGGATATGATGGCAAAAGAATCGAGAATGTTATCATCCACTAACGACTCTTCATTTGCTACGTCTTCTCCGGGCAGGATTTCTTCCAGGATCTCAATGATTCGTTCCATAATATGCTCCTTATATGAGATTATTTATAACTATTCAGAACCCATTCGCCGGTGTCAACTACGTTGACACTGTCACGGCATTCGTCAAATGATACATGCAAGCATGATCATTTTCCTCATTGCTCGCGCAAATCGCATATTTTTTGAAAATTCGCATGGTTCTGAATAGTTACAATTTTACATGGTTTATGTACAGGGCGCAATAGGGTTTTCGTGTTTTTTCCGAAAGCGCGGCGCGGCGCCCACCTCTTTACGAAATGGACGCCGTGCGCTTCTACATTTGGGTATCTTATGAAAGGAGTTGTTTGGGTTTATTTAGCCTTTTTGAACTTAAATGTCGCTTTCTTCAGGCCTGCTGCCTTGAACATCTTCACAAC
>JAEEGL011464148.1_pt1 | contig 24624 bp, 8 predicted proteins | sample 9134231 | NCBI WGS metagenome assembly JAEEGL01 (sample SAMN16246548, study PRJNA631951) | gut metagenome | biome: gut microbiome; feature: rumen; material: fiber-attached | host: Bos | place: Iran: Karaj | collected 2018-10
CTCCATCCGCAACCACGACTACTGGGACGCGCACGTCGCCTGGTTCGTGACCAAGAAGCTCAGCCTCGTGGCCGCCTTCGCCGAGACGGGCGACAAGGACAAGTTCTACAGGAGGGGCAGCGTCAAGAACCTTGGCGTCGGCTCCGGCGCCGTGTTCTCGATCCAGTACCAGTTCTAGAGGTAGTTGCAAAACTTCTTCTTGCTTTCGCTACTGGGAGAAACGGAGTCTTGGAGTTTCGGAGATTTTTGAAGTTTTCTCCATCTCTCCAAGACACCTAGCCTCCCAGCAGCGAAAGCAAACAGTTCTAAAACGTCATTGCACAGCGGTTCTGGAAACTGGTATACTGTGCGGCATGGGCAATAGTCAAGTAGGTGCAGGTGCGCAGCAGGGGCAGGTCGGGGGTCCCGTGCTGGCGGCGGGGACCATTATAGGGAAATGGCGCGTAGTCGGGCTGTTGGGGAGAGGGGGCATGGCCGAGGTGTACGAAGTGGAGGATGTTGCGCTCGGCGCGCAATACGCATTGAAGCTCTTCACATACGCGCGGAGCGAGGTGGCGGCGGTCAAGACGAGGTTCTTTGCCGAGGGGCGTCTCCTCGCCAAGCTAGACCATCCTCGGCTAGTCAGGGTGTATGATGTAGGGGAGGATGAAGTCACGGGACGTCCATATTTCGTGATGGACATCATCTTGTCGCCAAATGGACGTCCAAAGACGCTGGCGGATGTCGACGTTGGCAGCGTCGACGAGGATCAGGTGGCCATCTGGTACGACGATCTCCGCGAAGGGCTTTCGTATATCCACGCACGAGGCATACTGCATCGGGACCTGAAGCTGCAGAATGTCATGATCGGGCCGGACGGACATGCGGTCCTTTCCGATTTCGGCCTGGCAAAGGTCTTCGATCCCGGGCTTCGGACCGACGTGGGCCTCTCGCTGGAGCAGACGCTGACTGCCGTCAAGGACGGAAAGAAGATGGTCATGGGCAGCGTGGGCTACATGGCGCCGGAGGTAGAGATGGGGGTGGCCGCTTCGAAGGAAAGCGACTGGTATGCGCTCGGGGTGATAATCTTCCGCTTGCTGACCGGACTCTGGCATGATGCCAGGACGGATGTGCCGTCTGTTCTCGGCGCCTACAATCCGATCTGGCGGGATGTTCTGCCTAAGCTGCTGCACTCCAACCCGGCAGGGCGGGAATGCCCTGACTGGCATGCTCTTGAGAAGGCTCGTCGCGAGGAGGAGGAATGCCGAATCGACATGGAGCTGGACCGTCTGCGCGAGAGGCGGCGCGAGGCCGTTCGGGGGCGGCGCCGTGGATGGATGGTGGTTGCATTGATGGCGGTGGCTTTTGCAGGGCTGGCAGTTTTTTTCGTCATGGGCGCGTTGAGGCGGCGTCTTGACTTCGATTCGGTAGTCCGCATTCCTCCCGACGCGCCAGACGCGGAGCCGGAAGATGACGGTGCCTTGCCCTCGTACAATCAATTCGCGATGTCGCGGATCGACGCCTGGGTGCTTACGCACGATATCTTCGAGAGCCTGAAGTCCGGCGGCATCACGAAGAAGAAGGCGATAGAGGAGCTGGAGCGGCTGGCAAAACGGGCTGAAGGCGAAGATATGTATCTTTTTGCCGCCAACAATTCGACATATACCCAAGTAGGCGACAACGTGTCGCTTGCGTTTCTGCTCCATTCGGCCGCGTCCAACCTCGTGAACGGCACGATGAAATGACTGCGGCAGAATTTTTTTTTCGAAAGAATGTCATTTCGCGTCATCGCACGCATATAGTCAAATGGTTAAACTTGTTGCTCGAACCGAGGCGTCCTTCTTCAGCGCCTCGGTTTCGTGCATAGAAGTAGTGGTCAATTTCACAATCCCCCCGCGCGCGTGACAGTCCTCTATTTGCTTTCGCTGCTGGGAGTCTTGGAGTCTAGGAGGCTTGGAGGGATTCTATAGTTTTCTCCGAACCTCCGAACCTCCAAATCTCCCAGTAGAGAAAGCAAGTCCCGACTTCGGGGTCTGGGGCGGAGCAATTACTTTCTTGCCAAAAACGGCCTTGCGCGGCGATTCGGGAAACTGGTATACTGTGCGGCATGGGCAATAGTCAAGAAAGTGCAGGCGCGCAGCAGGGCCAGCCCCCAGCCCCCATGCTGGCCGTAGGGGCGACCGTCGGGAAATGGCGTGTCGTCGGGCTGCTTGGGAGGGGCGGCATGGCCGAGGTGTACGAGGTGGAGGACGTTGCGCTTGGCGCGCATTACGCCCTTAAGCTGTTTACGTACACGCGCGGAGAGACGGCGGCTGTCAAGACGAGGTTCTTTGCCGAGGGCCGCCTGCTCGCCAAGCTTGACCATCCGCGCCTTGTCCGGGTGTACGACATCGGCGAGGACGCCGGCACAGGACGCCCCTATTTCGTGATGGACATCGTGCTGTCTCCGGAGGGACGTCCGAAGACGCTGGCGGACGCCGACGTGGGCGGCGCCGACGAAGACCAGGTCGCCATCTGGTACGAAGACCTGCGCGACGGGCTTTCCTACATCCATGCGAAGGGAATCCTGCATCGCGACCTCAAGCTTCAGAACGTCATGATCGGGCCGGACGGGCATGTGGTCCTTTCCGACTTCGGCCTTGCGAAGATATTCAATCCCGAGCTGCGGACGGACGTGGGCCTTGCGCTGGAGCAGACGCTGATGGCCGTCAAGGGCGGACAGAAGATGGTCATGGGCAGCGTGGGCTACATGGCGCCGGAGGTGGAGATGGGGATGCCGGCATCGAAGGAAAGCGACTGGTATGCCTTCGGAGTGATAATCTTTCGCCTCCTGACCGGCATCTGGTGCGATTCCAGGACGGACGTGGTGGCTGACTTGGAAACCTACAATCCCATTTGGTGCGACATCCTCCCGAAGCTGCTGCATGCCAATCCGGCAGGACGTGAATGCCCCGACTGGCGGGCGCTTGAAAAGGCCCGTCGCGAGAAAGAGGCCTATCGCATCGAGACGGAACTGGACTATCTGCGCAGAAAGCGGCACGATGCGGTGCGCGGGCGGCGCAACGGATGGGTGGCGGCCACCTTGACTGCGGCGGCGTCTGCGGCGCTGGTGTTTTTCATCATGAAGGGAAACGTGGTGCGGCCATCCTCATCGCCGCTCGACTTCGATTCGGTGGTCCGCATCCCCAAGAACGCCCCCAACGAGGAACCGGAGGAAGAGGGCGGCCTTCCGACTCGCGGCCAATTCGAGATGGCGCAGATTGACGCCTGGGTGCTGGCGCACGACATCTTTGCGGACCTGAAAGCGGGCAAGATCACCAGGGCGAAGGCAAGGGACGAGCTGAACAGGAAAGCCGCCAAGGTGTTGAGAGACGACATCGAATACCCCGATTCCTACATGCAGACGGGAGAAAACGAACCTCTGGCGTATCTTCTGAGGTCTGCCGCCTCGAACCTTGTGACCGGTGTCGAAGAATGAACACTTTCCCACCCACCTCGGTATCGCTGATCGCCAAGATCAAGGAGCTTCCCCCAGGAGAGGACGGTGCGGCCTGGGCACGGTTCTGGGATCTTTACGCTCCCGCCATGCGGGCTTTCGCGGTTTTCAAGGGGGGGGCGGACAATGCGGACGACATCGTGATGGCCGTTTTCGGAAAGCTGGTCGATGTCTTGCGCAAGGGGCAGTTCGATCCTGCGAAGGGGTGCTTTCACTCCTATCTGGCGGCGATGATCTACAACGAGGTCCACATGCAGCACCGAAAGGACACGGTTCGGATGGCGGACGCGCACGTGCCGCTCGACGAGACCCTTGCGGAGAGCCTGGCCGCACCGTCTTCCGGAGAGGTCGAGTCAGACTGGCAGCGGGCCATTCTTCAGGCGGCGACGGAGCATGTGCTGAAGAAGACTGCGCTCTCTGAGCGCGATCGGGCCGTCTACGCGTTCTATGTGCAGGAGCATCACCCGATCGAGGAGACGGCGGCGAAGTTTGGCTTGGCCCGAAACAACGTGAGCCAGATCAAGACCCGTATCGAAAAGCGGATCGCGGCGATCGGGCGGGAGATGGCCGCAGCCGCAGAGCGGCTTTGAAGGTTAAAAGGTTAAAGATTTAAAAGGTTAAAAGGTTAAAGGGTTAGCCCGCCGCCAACTACCATCTACCAACTACCATCTACCAACTACCAAAGATTTTTTCAGAAAGTTTGTCAGCGGGTGTCGTTGGCCGCATATATTCAAGCGGTTAAACTTGTTGCTCGAACCGAGGCGTCATCTTCAGCGTCTCGGTTTCGTGCATAGTGGGGGGGGGATGAAATTTTTTTTAATTTTTTTTAAGAACCCACTTGCGCATCTCAAAACGGTGTGGTAAAATATGCGCGTCTTTGAGCAAGGTAGAGGATTCGGACGAGGTGTCCGGGCCCGTGGTTAACAGACCGGGGCACAACGAAAGTTGACTCTGCCAAGCGAGGGGACACAAGTTAACCACTCCAAGTGAACTTGAGCGAACGCAGCTAGGTGGTTGCGGGAGCGAGAGGGAGCGAGGAGGACGGGGAAGGGTCCAACAAGCCCGACTCCAAAACAAGAAAGTAAACAAAATGAAGAAACTGGTAATTGCTACACTCGCCGCCGCGACTGTCGGTGGTGCGTTCGCAACCACGATCTGCGATACGATTACGACCCCCGGAGCTGAGGGCGGCTGCCGCGTCTATGACTTCAAGGCGTCCGTCAAGCTCGTCGATGGTATCCGCAAGAAAGAAAAGGGCGGCATCTGCACGTCTGATGGCTATGCCTACTATCGCGTCGCTGCGAAGCGCACCCTCAAGGGCGTGTTCTTCGAGTGCAACTCCTGCAACGCCACCAACAACGCCGCTGGCGTCTTTGGCGATCCGCTCCTCTGGGGTTGGGATCAGACTGTTGCCGATACGGTTAGCGGTAGCCATGCCGATGTCGCTCACTTCGTGATTGCCACGAGCGATCAGAAGTACAAGGTTCTTTCCTCCACGGAGCGGGAAACGGTTAATGGAACGGCGAACGCAGATCCTACCGCTTTCTATGACTTCCTCCTCTTGAACTACTTTGGTTCAAACGATGGCGAGAAGGCCAAGAAGGCTGAAGGTCTGATTGAGATTGACTTCATGGAGTTCGACAAGTACGATGAATTCCGTCTTTGGAGCATCCTTTGCGCTGGCTTCGGTGCGCAGAGCAAGGGTCTCCTGACGAGCCTCTCCGGCAACCTCGCTGGTGCGGTCAGCGGTGCTACCTGGTGCGGTCTTCCCACGCTTGTGTTTGAGCCCTGCCTTCTTGAGCCTGCGTACACGGCTTATACGTTCTCCGCGACGCCTAATACGCCGGCGAACTTCACGGGTGCTACGCCCAATGCCGATGTTCCTTGGTCAACGCTCATCATTCTGGGCGCTGCGACGACGTTCCCGTCCTATGCGCAGGATGCCGTCTCTGGTACTTGGTCGCTCAAGTACAATGCTTCGAAGGGCAAGTTGACCTCCTACAATACGCTCATCACCAAGACCTTTGGTGCTGGCGCTGCGTCCATCACGACGAAGTCGACGTCTGGTGCTAACGTTCCTTTCACCAACACGGCGAGGACGGCCTATCCGCTCATCATCACCAGGCAGTTCTAATTTGATCTGACTGTGTAGTGTAAGATGACGAAACGACGGGGTGGTGTCCAATAATGGATGCCACCCCTATGTTGCACGAGAGGAAGTTAATGTTCAAGTTTCTGGTCATGATATTGGCCGCATCGTTTTTCGTTTCGGGATGCGGAAAGAACGACTCTGGCAGGGCTTTCCCCGTCAAAGCCGGGTGTATCGTGACCAATGAGCAGACTGTCTCGTGGCAAGTGCTTACAGCCGATGCGCCTCTCGTCATAATAGGATCGGCATCATTTACAAAAGGGGATCTAGTCAACGCAATCTCAAATGCATGCATGAGTTTGAGAGCGAATGGACAGAACGAGCGGCAGATTCAGAAGACAATGAGACAGTATCGCATGGCAATAGTCGAGAATGCGATAGCAAAGTTCCTGTATGAGCAGGCGTTCATGCAGGAGGCCAAGGAACGAGGCGTTAAGCCTAATGAAAAGACGCTTGAAAGTGAATGGCAGGCAGTCACCAATATCTGCGCAAAGGAGGGGATTTCGGCTGAACAGTTCGCACACCGTATGGGGCATAAATCAGTTGATTCCTTGAAAGCCGCGCTTGAAAAGAATGTAGTTTTGCACGATCTTTTCGGCATCATGTTCTCGAATCGTCTTGAGGTGGCCGATGCCGAGGTGGAGAAACTGCATGCCGGTTTGATGGAGCGAAATAATGCCTCAAAGGCCACTAACATGATTTATAAGGCGGAGATGGCGAGATTCCGCGAAAAGATAATCAAGGAAAATATTAAATTCTCCGAAAACGAAGAGGAGAACACCAAACTTGTTCCGACGAATTTCACTGTGGAATGTTTCAGTAGCGCACCAGCGGACTCGTTTGACGACGAGGAGGCGTTCATGGCTCAGGTACGCTATTCTGCGCTGAACGTGTGGAGTGAGCCAGTCGAGACGGAAGATTCGTTCAGCATATTCTATTTCACCAAAATCGAGTCGAAAAGCGTTGGAACTCCAGCGCTTTATTCTGGTTTTCATGTCTCACGCCCAAAGGATCTCGGCTATGAAGTGCCTGACAAGGCCAAACTCAAGACTGACTTGAGGAAGAAAAGAAACCTTGAGATCGTCACTCCGGAGTCGGAAAGGCTGCAGAAGAAGTTTGGCGTTCTCTTCCCGTATGGTTTCGTCTGGCAACAGATGTTCAACGACAGCCAATCTGGCAAAAAACAAATGAACAAAAGGAGCAAATGACATGAATAGAATCGCAAGTGCAATCGTCGCGGCGCTGGTGTTGTCGGCTACGGTCGTCAATGCCGACAGCTATTACATTTCAAGCGACAAGAACAATGTCAAGACTGGTGAATGGAACGACCAGACCGATGCCGTTCTTGACAAGGCCGAGAGCGAACATATTCCCGTCGTGATAGTCGGCACCGCTCTGGGGTGTACCTGGTGCGCTTCATTCAAAAGCGGCATAATGTCGAGCGCACAATTCAAGAACTGGATGGCTAGCTCGCCATATCTTTTCTGCTATGCGTATTCAGGTTCTGGCTGGTGGACGTCAAAGCCATTGTCCCGTGTCATCAAACTTGTCGGAGAGGGCGCGTTGCCGCGTGTAGGCGGATATTGGCTCAAAGAGGATGGCACTGTCGTCGGCGGGAAGGCTGTTGGATTTCCTGGACGCGGCTGGAGCGTACAGCAGTACATCACTTTCTTCGACAATCTTTTCGCCGGGTATTCGCCGAACAAGAACGACGAATGGGATCCTGCTGACGACACGAAAGACGGAGCGACCACGCTTGAACCAGCCGCTGCGGCGAGCGAGACGCCGCTGCACTATCTTTCCGCAGGCAACGATCAGGAGGACTGGTTCAAGGTCGATCTCACGTCCGGGAAGCGCTACCAGTTCTTTTTGAGCCTTTCCACATACGAGAAGGCCGCCCCGAAGATTGAATTCATTTCCTCGGACGGCACAACCGTTCTCAAAACCTACGATCTTTCAAAGGATTTCGACGACGAAGATGCTCTCGTGTTCACGCCGGAGGCCGATGGAACGCATTATTTCCGCTTCTATTACGCCTCCAATGTTTCCGAGGGCACATCCACATACAAGCTCGCCTATCGAGAGTACGAACCCACCTCATTCACCTTCGACGAAGATTCGATGGAGCTGAACGAAGACGCCGGAACGGCGAAGATCGCAGTGACCCGCGCAGGACGCCTTACCGACGCCGTTGTGGCGACAGTGTGGACTGAAGACGGGACGGCGGAGGCCGGAACGAATTACACGGCGATCTCGAACACCGTTTCCTTCGCCGCGAACAAGACCACGGCCACCGTGTCCATACCAGTCAAGGACATAGAGGGCGCACAGGGCAATCTTTCGTTTATGGTGAAGCTGTCAAATCCCGAAGGAGATTCAGAGGATGATGCGATGACCGTTACCGTCATCGACCTCGATGTGCCGACGGACGAAAAGGATCCTGGCGACGACGTTCGCTCTGGAGCGACGGAATTCACTATTGTTGATCAGACCAGCACGGTCAAGGAGCTTGAGGGCGAGAACCGCGTTGTCAGCGGTCAGGACACGGCCGACTGGTATGTGCTGCAGTCGATGGAGGCTGGGAAGACTTATCAGGTCAAGGTCCCTAAGGATTCCTATTCGAAGCGGCCTGCCACTGCGGCAAGCGATCCGCAGGTGTTCTTCTATGTGGGCGGTTCGGAAGAACCGTTCGACTCGCAGAGCCTTGCCTCTCTCATGGAAGAGCCATACCGCTTCACGGCAGAGGAGAGTGGCGATCTGGTATTGCTCGTGACGAATGAGGTCGCGGACGCGACGGTCTATACCTACGATCTCGCCTGGCAGGAATGGGTGCTTCCCGTGGTTGAATTCACGAACGAAACCGCCACTATCATCTCGGCGGGTTTTGACAGTTCGTCCGCCACCGTTACGCTAAAGCGCACGAAGAACCTTGAAGAGTCGGTTACGGTTCAGGTGGCGACTTCCGCCGTGGAAGGTCGTGTTGCCGAAGCCCAGACATCGGTGACGTTCGCGGCGGGTGCGGACACAGCCACTTTCTCCGTACCGCTGTTCTCCGACGGCGGCCTCTGGCGTCAGGACGAGACCTTCACGCTCACTGTGCTTGACGACGCCGAAGTCCATCAGAACGCCGTGGGCGCAATCCACCAGCAGACTGTCACGCTTAAGACTGAAATGCCGGAGTTCGACGCCGATGACGGCGACGGCAACGTCAACGCGAGCGCAGATACGGCCACGCAGATCGACGTGAGCAAGAGGCCTACGACCAGGAGCGGGCTTACGCTCAACGGCTCCGACCACGACGACTGGTATTCCTTCCCTGTTGAAGCGGGCGTTGAATATGTGTTCGAGATCCTTGACGTGATCTACTCGGGTGACGGCGAAGTTCCGCTTGCGGTGCAGCTGCTTCTGCCCGGCGAGAGCGTGGCGACGGACATTCCCCTTGAGGACTGTCTCGCCTTGCCGTATCATTTCATCCCGCAATCGGACGGTGTGGTCGCCATCGGCATTCGCAAGCCGACGGACGATCCGCAGAGCGTGGAATATGCGCTCAAGTACCGTGAATGGGTGCCCGCGACGATTGGATTCACGCAGGCCGAGATCCAGGTGAGCGAAATGGCGTCTTCCGTTCGCATCCCGGTGCAGTGCGACATGGAGGTTTCCCTCCCCGTCGCAATCGCTGTCACGACAGAGGATGGAACTGCGAAGGCGGGCGAAGACTACGTGGCGCTCGACACGACGCTTGAATGGTGGGAGACGAGCCCGACGTCGTCCGTTCAGTATGCGACGGTCGATTTGAAGAAGCTCTCCGCAAAGTACGAGGGAGAATTTGAGACGTTCAAGGTTCTGCTTGACTTCTCCGAGTCCGACGCCATCGAGGGCGAAATCACCGAGATGACGGTGAAGATCCTTGAAAGCGACGTCGGCGCGGCGGGAACGTTCGCGATTGACGGGTATTCCTTTGACGAATCGGTGACGTACCCTTATCAGGCGCGGGCGATTTCCGTCACGGCCGGCGACAAGGTGAATGTCCACCTCGTCCGCACGGACGGCGACGCCGGAGCCGTGGCGGCCACGCTTACGTGGAGCGACAAGAACATGAAGCCTGTCGTCGTTGACTTCGCCGACCTTGAAACGGAGAAGTGGGTAGAGCTGACGATCCCCGAAAGCGACGGCGCATACGTGGCGCGCCAGACGCTTGGCGTGACGCTGACGACGAACGTCAAGACGGCCAAGGTGAAGAACGCGAAGCTCACCTTCATCGCGGCGGATTCCGACAAGACGCTTTCCGAATGCGCCAAGGACAAGGCGAACGTTCCGTTCTCCGCGGCGGGCAACTCCTGGTATCAGGCGGCGGACGGCACGATACGCTCCAAGACGCTGACGGCGGCCAACCAGAGCGCGACATTGTCCGCGACGATCAAGGGATCGGGCGTGTTGAGCTTCAGGCCTGTACAGACGGGCACCGGCGCGTTTGTCGTCAAGGCTGGAAGCAAGACGCTTGAGCAGCAGGAGTCGGCGGGCGTGGTGTCTGTCTCCGTGCCTTCGGGCACCCAGCGCATCAGCGTTGTGTTCACGGCGTCTGCGGCTGGCGCATGGCTTGCCATTGAGGATGTCGAGTTCACGCCGGACGCGGCGTTCAACCGCACGGGCACGTTCAACGGCAAGGCGCAGCTTTCCGGCAAAACTGGCGCTTTCACGTTCACGGCGAGCGCGAAGGGCCGCGTGTCGGGCAAGATCACATTGACGGGCAACGAGATCTGGACCGTTACGGGGGTGCTTGTGGACGGGCAGGACTTGGCGGCAGTGGTGCGCCGCGGTCGCCAGACACTCACGGCGACGCTTGCCGTTGACGAGAACGGCTTCGCGACGCTTGCGGGAGACGATGGCGAAATCGCAGTCGATGCCACCGCCTCGCGGAATGGCTGGACGGATCGTCCGCTCACCGGCGCATTTGTGGAAAATGCGGCGATCTTGGGGCAGAAGGCCGATCTGGTGGATTCCGAGAGCGGTGAAACGCTAACTTTCAAGGTCGACGCCCGCGGGCAGGTGCGCGTAGCCGGGAAGCATGATGGAAAATCTGTGTCCCTTTCTACCGCTTTGTACATCTGCGGCGACGACAAGGTTCGCGCGACGCTCGTCAACCGCAATCTTGGCGATGCGGTTGAAGTGCAGATGTCTCTGGACGAATCCGGCGCTCTGGTCGTTGAATGAAAGTAAGATGAATTTGGAAACCTTGAAGAAAGGACAAAGAAATGGAAAAGAGATTTGTTGCAACGGTTATTGCTGTAGCGGCGTTTGCCTTTGGCTGCTTTGCGGCGTCGTTCAAGATGGGCGGCTCGGCGACTGTCACCCTTGGCGATAGCGGCGAGGCTGAATTCACGGTGACGGGGCTTTCCAAAGGCGCCGTTTACACCATAGTGTCTCAATCCTCGGGCGAGTCTTCCGCCAGTCTTGAGCTTGGGTTCTACTACAAGGAGAAGTTCGATGGCGAGACGAGCATCGAGGAGATGTCAATATCGTCCAGCGACGGCGACGAACGCTCTGCAACGACTGAACGTTTGTTCGTGTATGCCGAAGACTGGGAATTTGCGGGTCTTGTGAAGGGGGCGGACTTCGATCCTGAATTCGATGAGTTGTACAAGGCAAGCTCGTACTATCTGAGGGTATATGGCGAATCTGGCACCACGGTCACGATTACATCGTATTCCGGAATCGTTGCAGAGTCAATTCCTGCGGGGTGCGAGGACAACAAGGTTGGGTTCGGACAGATGACGGACAGGGCCCCCACGGTAAAGAAGAACGGAGTCTTCTGCGACGATGACGACTATTGGTTCACGGTTCCCATGACGGCGGGCCGGCAGTACAAGTTCACCGTTTCGGGTGATGGGATTTCAGGTTCGATCACATTCACGGCTTCGACCGATGACATGGACGATCCGCCATCGTCGATTCCCGAAGCGTCGCAGGACGGCAAGTCCGTCTCCATCTACGTGACGCCAACCCAGACCGGCACGTATTTCCTGCAGATAGACGGCGAGTATGGCAAGAAGTTCGAGGTTGTCGGGGCGATGAGCGCGACACGCGCCGTCACGGCCCATCCTGTGGTGGCGGCGCTTGCCGACGGCGCGACGGTGGATGTCGAGGCTGGCGCACGCAACGATCCGGCGACGTATGCCAAAGAGACGGACACCTTTTACGACGAGATCATCGACACGTCCCTCTTCTCGGTGGATCTCAAGGCTGGCCGCATTGCGCTCTTCGAGACGGCGTTCGCCGATGCCGAAGACTGCGTTCTTGAGGTGTATGACAGTTCGGGCAGTATCGTTGGATGCAACTACTACAAGTCGCCGTCGGAGAATGGGCAGCGGTTCAGCTTCGTGCCTTCGGCGGGGGGCACGTACTATGTTGGCGTATGCCGGAAGGATCTAGATCTTACGGAGCTTCCCACGAACGTGACGCGCGAGGCAGCAATGGGATACGGCACGCTTTCCTACACCGACTGCGGCGAGTATCTGGCGGAGCGCGACGATGCGCCGCTAACTACGAAATCCACCCTTTCGTTTGTCCTTGGCGCGGCGGACACCGAAGGCGCCCAGCAGTTCCGCGAGGACGGTTCCTCGTTCATGCTGGACGCAACGAACCGCGTTGACTGGTTCATTCTAGGTGCGCGCAAGGGAATCGCCTACAACCTTAAAACCGTCACGGACGAGGCATACTACATGGCGGATCGTCCGCTGACGCTCGCCGTCTACACCGTGAACGCAAAGGGCGAGGAGACGTTGGTGGAGAATCTCGGCGATGCGAGCGAAGGCGTTGAATTCATCGCGCCGAACAACGCTACGTACTATGTGAAGGCGTCAATACCCGATGGCGAGGGTTGCGAGTGCCCTTATGACCTCTATGCCTGGGTGAGCGGCGACGAGTATGGCTTCCTTAATGTGCTGGTCAAGGGCGCAAAGGAGGCGCAGTGGTATCTCAAGGGCGAGACGAACTTCAAGTACGATGGCGGCTCCGAGATCATTCTGCCCGTCGGCGAATACACAATCCAGTGCACCAAGGTCAATGGCTGGACCAAGCCGGACGACGTGGTGGAGACCGTCGTCGCCGGAAACGACAATCGCAAGACGGTCACGCTGAAGTACAGCGACACGAGCGACCCCAAGGACGATGAAATGAAGGGCGCCGTCGCCATGGCGCCGACGAAGGCCAAGCCGGTTGCCGTGACTCGTTCGCTGTGGGCGCCGTCAGGCACATACAAGGGCGATGCGGCGGACTTCTTCAAGCTTTCCGTTGTCGCCGGCACGCAGTACGGCCTGAAGCTTGCCGCGGACGAGGGCAGCCCGATTGTCGCGGTATATCGCAACGGCAAGATAGCGAACGGCGATTTCACGGGCGAAGCCGTCGCGGAGGGCATCGACGTGTCGTTCATGGCGCAGGAGAAGGGCACGTACTACGCGGTGGTGACGCGCGCGGCGGACGCGGCGGACGTCGATGCCGCATATACGCTCACTGCCACGTCCTGCAATGTGGGCTATGTGAAGACGGACAAGACGGAGTACAAGATCGGGGAGAAGGCCGGCTATCTGTCGGTGAAGTTCTCGCGCACGTCGAAGGAGGGCCGCGTCCGCGTAAGATACACCACGGTGGAGGGCACGGCAAAGGCCAACGTCCATTACGTCGCGCAGACGGGCGAGCTTGAATGGGCCGACGGCGACAACAAGGCCCAGGAGGTTAAGATCAAGATCATCCCCGACCTTGTCGATACGTGGGACGAAGATCGTGCATTCACCATTAGGATCGATGCAGTTGACGACGACGACTTCGACGAGACGGAGGAGTATCGTCCGCTTCTCACGGCGTCCGAAGCCGTTGTGACGATCACGGATTCCTCGAAGGTCGCTCCTGGCACGCTCCAGTTCTTTGCCTCCGGCGAGGAGCAGGAGGCGTTCGCCAACGCGAGCAAGCCCGCTTTCACGGTCGCGGCGGGAGACGACGCAGTCCTCTGGATATCCCGCACGGGCGGCGCGGACAAGATGGTTGCCGTGAAGGCCACCGTCACCGCGAAGCAGACCGCCGGCGAGGAGTATGTCGTCGTCGACGAACAGGAGGTCTGGTGGGACGACGGCGATGAAGGCGACAAGGAGCTGCGCATTCCCACAATGCGCCCGACGGACGCATATTTCGCCGCCAAGACGTTCACCGTGAAGATCACCGCCCTTGCCGGCGACGCCAAGGCCACGGTGAAGAACGGCTCCGCGACCGTGACAGTCATCGACGGCGACAGCCCGATGACCTTTGCCGAATACGCGGCGTCGTTCCCCAAGACGAGCGGCGTGACCGTCAAGTCAGCCAAGGCCGACACATGGTACTTCGATGCGTCCGGCGCGCTTCGCAGCGTGATGCCCGCCAAGAAGGGCGACAAGGCCGAGCTGACGTTCTCCGTCACCGGGCCGGGCCGGCTCCGCTTCTCGCCGGACTTCGTGCTTGACGGCGACGACACGACCTGCACCGTGATGGTTGGCAAGAACGCCCTAACCAGCACGCTTGACGGAACGCAGGCCGATCTCTTCCTCGGTACGGGCAAGGTGGACGTGAAGATCACGGTGGTGCGCGGCGCGAGCGCCGATTCCTACACCGATTCGTACCTCGCGCTCTATCCGCAGGACGACGGCGCCCCGTTCCTGTGGGAACCGCTCCCGATGCCGACGCTTGTCTCGCCGGCCAGCGACAAGGCGCTCGTCAATCCCGAGCATGCCATACTCCGCTGGGCGTGCAGCGACAACGCGAACGTGCGCTATGCCTTCTACTGCGACACGGACAAGAAGAAGATCGGCGGGCCGTCCGCAATGATCTCTCCCAATTATCTGATAGACATGACGACATACGAAATCTGCACTGCCTGCGGCGACGATCCGCTGCAGGGCAACACCGCGTACAGCTGGCGCGTTGACAGCGTGATGCTTGACGACGACGGCGAGGTGAGGCTCGTGAACACGAACAAGACGGTATGGACATTCAAGACGGCCGCCAATGATGCGCCTGTAGCGACCATTGCGTCGGCGACGGATCTTACCGGCGTAGATGTCGCCGAACTTGTCGCCGCCGGCGAACCGATCACCGCAGTTCAGGGCGTGTCTGTCACGAATTTGGTGTTTGGCTCCGAGACGCCAGGCGTCACTTGGGCGCTCGTCTCCGGCGCCAAGCTGCCGCAGGGCCTTTCCATCGACAAGAACACCGGCGCAATCGTCGGCATCCCGCAGAAGGCCGGCGACTTCCCCGCCGCCGTCCAGGCGACGAGCGGGCGCATCGTCGGATCCGCCGTCGCGTTCACGCTGCGCGTTCTGCCGATTGAACTGGCGGCCGGCACGTTCAACGGCCTTGTCAACGCCGAAGAATCCGAGTTCTCGGATGTCGCCGGCCTCGCCAACTCCGCCAACGGCTCCCTCAGCGTGACCGTCAAGGACACTGGCGCCATCTCGGCGAACGTCGTCGCCGGCGACACCAAGTTCGCGTTCAAGGCGAACGGCTACGACGGGCTTGTCGACTTGGCGAACGGACAGCCTGGCGTCTCCGCCACGATGTTCTCCACCGTCAAGCTGCTGAACGTGACGTACACCAACACGCTCACGATCACGGCCTGCCGCGCCGGAACGAACGACTGGGCGGCCATCGACACCCCGCTTTCGGCGGCGATGACGCTGAACTTCCTCTCGCCCGACAAGAAGAGCGTCGTCACCGAAGTGGCGTACACCGGCGTCGCGCTCCGCGACAACACCAAGTTCCCCGCAGTCGTCGCCGAGCAGAAGCAGTACGTAGGCTACTACACCATAACCCTCCCCGTGAGCGGCGGCGCGTCTGGCGCACCGCAGGGCAACGGCTATGTGACTCTTACCCTTGACGCCAAGGGCAAGGCGAAGATCGCCGGCGTGCTCGCGGACGGCACGGCGCTTTCTGGCTCCGCCGTCATCGGCTACATCTCTGACGATGACGAGGGCAAGAGCGCCGTTTACCTGCCGGTGTTCATGGCGAAGAAGGGCGTGTCCGTCGGCGGCTGGGTGCGCCTCTTCCTGAGCGACGCCGCGACATTCGGCGGCCAGGACATCAGCGCAGGCGCTCCTCTTCCTGTGGCGGATGGCGAAAGCCGTCTCTCATGGATCAATGCCGACGCCCATGCCGCGTACGACGGCGAGAAATGGTCTTCGTACAGCGTGGAGCTCTCGCCCGTCGGCGGGTACTATTCCACGGTTGTGAACCTTCAGTCGTACTACAGGAACTGCTCCCTCTACCTTGCCGACCTCCTCGACGGCGAGCAGCTGCCCGAGGCCCTCAGGGGCGAAGGCTACGAGTGGGCGGCGTATCCTGGCATGATCGCCGACCAGTCCAGCGGCGCGCAGCATGGCCTCTACGTCGATATGGTGGTGAACGCTCCAACCGTCGAAAAGACAACAGTCGTCAACACGCTTGACGAGAAAGGCAAGAAGACGAAGCTCATCGACTGGGCCGCAAGCGCGAATCCCTGCAAGTTCACGATGACGTTCAAGCAGGCGACCGGCATCTTCAACGGGTCTTTCGACCTCTATGCGGCAAAGTTCGACGAGGCAGGATCCGAGACGGAGCAGAAGAAAGTCGGCTCGTTCAAGCATCAGGGCGTTCTGGTGATGACGCGTGACGAGTCGGCGCCGCTCGCTGCGGAGGACGGAGTGATGTCCGGCTTCTACACGGCGCCGGTGAAGGCCGTCGATCCAAACGACAAGAAGTCCTACAACTGGACGGCTTCGTACATGATGCTGATCGGCGCCGAGGAGATTGTCAATCCGCCAACCGAGGGGTGGGATTCAGAGGAGCCATGATATAATGAAAAGACAGCAGATCGCCAAATGTGCGATAGCGGCATCCCTCCTTGCGGGGGGATGCTTTGGGGTTTTTGCGGCGAACAAGCCGGGATACGTCGTGAAGCCTTCCGCCATAGTGCCGGAATGGTCCGGCGCCGAGCCGGGCGTGTGGACGATGGACTATGCCAGCGCGCTCGCGAACGCCAATGCGGAGGGGAAGTGGACGCTGATGCAGTATTCGGGCATGTGGTGGTGCCCGCACTGCCAGGCTCTCGAGGAGCGCGTCCTCACGCAGCCCGCCTTCTCCAACTACGTGGCGGAGTGCGGATATTACCTCACGGTGCTGGACAGTCCCTACCGCGACGGCTATAGCAACTGGTGCTGGCTGTACGAGACGAACTACGTGGAGAACGTGGCGCATCTCACGATGGAAGAGGCGCTGCAGGAGATCGACAACCGCTATGCCGTGCAGGAATCGTATGCCCTGCCGGGCGCGACCGAGTACAACATCGCCAGCTGGGACGGAACCACGAACATCGTCTATCACAAGGTAGGCTACCCGACAATCATCGTCATCCGCCCCGATGGTCGGCCGGCGGGCAGATTCTCCTTCAGCAGGAACACCGCCTCCGACGTCGCCCTCGCCTACGTGACGAACCTCATAGAGCAGATCAAGCGCTACGATGATTGGGACGAGAGGGACAACTACTGGCAGACGACGGAAACGACGCTCGCTCCGTCCGATGAGCCTGGAGAGATTGTTCTGCATGGAGACCATGTCCTCGGCACGAACGACAAGGCCGACTGGTTCAAGATCGAGGCATCGGACTCCGCCGCCCGCTGGACTTTCCTCTTCGACCAGGTTGAGGACATGCCTTGCGAACCCGTTTCAGCCATGGTGTACGGCGATCCAGGCGCAGCCCCTCTAGCGGTGGCTGACATTGACTTCAAATCAATGGCATCCTTCTCCGTGGAATTTCCGGAGGTTGGGGTTTACTATCTTAAGGTCAGCGCGTCGAATCTCAACGAGGTCGTGGGCTATAGCCTTTCGTATATTTTAGGCAATGGTCGCACAATCGAGTTCGGCGCGCCGGAAACGCTGATTAAGACAGGCATGGAACAGGCGATGCCCACCTTGCGCGACGTTGACGGCGACGGACTGCTCGACGTGCTCGTTGGCGTCAAGGAGCCGCTTTCCTCGGACCGTGGCGTCCTCACCGGCTACGTCGGGCGGGTAAGGATCTACAGGAACATGGGAACGGCAGAAGCTCCGCGCTACGGCGGGTATTCCTATCTTTCGGCGAATGGCGCGGTGCTGGAGGATGTCCTCGAGAAGAATTCGGGATGCCAGGGACTGAAGGTCGAATTCGGGGATTTCGACGGCGACGGGTACGACGACCTCTTCGTTGGATATCACTGGGGCGAACTCGATGTCCATTGGGGGACGAGCGAGCCTGACGTATATTCCGAACCGACGAGGATATACGATCCCGCAGGCGACATGAACGGCTACAGGGCGTATCCATGCGCCCACGACTTGGACGGCGACGGGCGCGTTGAACTGTACTTGGGGTGCATTGGCGGAACGTTCACGGTGTTCACCTGCGACCAGGAGCGGAATGTCGTAAATCTCGGCGCTATTGACGACGGCGCGGGGAATCTGTTGAAGGTTTCCGCCGCGAGAAGCACTCCGGCGCTTGCGGATGTGGACGGCGATGGAATCCTCGACATAATGAGCGGAGACACGAATGGAAACATCCTTTACTTCCCGGCGACGGGGGTGGGGAAGTGGTCGTCGAAGCCGGAGACGCTTGCGACGGGCAAGACCGGCACGCGTTCGCGCATCGCTGCGGCGGATCTGGACGGAGACGGAAATGTGGATGTGGTCGTGGGCTACGCCAACGGAACGGTGGCGCTGATGTCAGGAGCTCCGCGTTCCGAACTTGTCTGCGAACCCAATCCCGATGGATATGTGCCTGGCCTTGCGATAGATCCGATCGCGGTGACGCTCGATCCGCCCATGGCGTCGGCGACGATTTCGGCGAAGGGACTTCCGTCTGGCCTTTCGCTCAAGCAGGACAAGAAGAGCGGCGCATATCAGATAGAGGGCACTCCCTCGCGCCCCGGCACGAACAACGTCACGCTGAATCTCTCCTACACGCTTGAGGGCATACGCAAGGCGCGCGCAACGAATGTGCAGATCGTCGTTCTGCCGCTGCCAGAGCTTGTTATCGACATGGATTGCATGGATGGCTCAACCGGGCGCGTAAGCGGCGCCGGTGCCTACCTCGCCGGAAAGAAGGTGTCCATATCCGCCACGCCCGACACACGCACGAAGAGCGTGTTCGCCGGCTGGTACGTGGGCGATCAGCCGTTCGAGGGTGGAGGTGCGGACTACCGTACCCAGAAGCTTCAGTTCGCCGTCCCGTCCAACGCCGTGACGCGCCTCACCGCCAGGTTCTCCCCTGCTGCGGAGGATGCGTCTGTCTCTGTGTACTTGCCTGACCAGACGCTTCGCGCCGGCGTAAATATGGGCGAGGTGCCCGTTCAGACGTATTCGCTTTCCCTCCCCACTGTTTCCGCCAAGGGACTTCCCGCAGGGGTAAAGTTCGACGCGAAGACGCTCGTCCTCTCCGGTGTTCCCACGAAGCCCGGCGAATATGATGTCGTTTTCACGGCGAAGAACGTGTCGAAGGAGTCAGCGGAATGTACGGCGCACATCACGGTGCTCAACTTCGCCTCCGATGAGATCGGTCCGTTGGAGGAGCGTTACTTCTTCACCGCAGGCGTGGTGGTTGGAGAGGCGATATTCGTGGAGGGATGCTCCGTTTCCGGTCTCCCGCCCGGCATCGCCTTCGACAAGGACTCGGGCATGATCTACGGCACTCCAACGACGCCCGGCACTTGGCTTGTGACGTTCAGCAAGAAAGTGGGCAAGTCCAACGCGACTGCCTCCTCCTGGTTCTACGTAGCCGGCGCTGGCGACGCGATCGATGGGACGGACGGCATACCCGTTACGGCCGCCATGCTTTCTGGGGACGACGAGACGGTCGTGACCAACGGAGCGTGGAGTATCGACCTTGTGCAGGGCGTTTCGTGGAACTGCAGGATCGGTTCCGCGCCGACGCTGTTCCCCTCGCCCGTCACCTATTCGGTGAAGGGGCTTCCGACCGGCCTTAAGTTTGACGCGAAGACGGGCGTCATCTCTGGCGCACCCACGAAGGTGTCTGCGGTGGATTCCCGCACGAAGGCAGTCAAGCCCGCGCTGGTGACGGTTGCGGCGGCAAACAAGGCGAAGTGGAAGGGTTCGCTTCAGCTGGAGATATACGTGAACGCACGTCCGGCATGGGCCGCAGGCACTTATGATGGCGTGGCGTCGTTCGGCGGAACGAACGGACTCTTTACCGCCACGGTCGCGGAGACGGGATCCACGAGCGGCAAGTACACCATCGGCGGGAAGAGCTATTCGTTCAAGGCTGCGTCGCTCGCCGGCGAGAACGAGGATGGAAGTTTCTACTTCGATGCCGAGATTGCGCTGTCGCGTAGCAGTATCGTGACCAACAGGCTCGTCCTCGGCGCGTCAGTGTACGAATCGGCAGAGGTGACCGGCATTGCGGAGGACATGCTGATTGGGCGGATGCTGCCGGATGGCTATGATGCGGAGGATGGTTTCCAGGTGACGAACTGCTACCAGAACTTGTGGCTTCGCAAGGATGCAGCGAGCTATCGTCTGCCCGTGTTCGCGTCGGGGGCGCAGAAGTCGCTGTCCGTCTCTCGCGGGAATCTCTTGTTCCGCTTCTCCGCGAAGGGCAAGGTGAGCGTCGCGGGTAAGCTGGACGGTAAGTCTGTTTCCGGATCTGCGCAGCTTATCGCTACCGATTTCGGCATCCCGTCGTGCTACTGCGATCCCACGTTCTACTACAATGGCCTCGTGCCAGTGGCATTGCCCCGCCAGGATTATTTCTCCACCGTGACGTTCATGGGAAGCAGCGGCGTAGAGAAGATCACCGGAAAGGACGAGAACTTCGATTTGACCCTCTCGTCGGAAGACCAGACGGTGGAATGAGAGTCTTGCATCAAAACAACACACATCAACCGAGTAAGAAAGGATGGCAAAAATGCAAATCATAAAAAGCAGTGGAGGACTGGCGGGCGCATTGAGCGCAGCCGTTGTCTTTGCGGGCGCACTGTGCGCCAGCGGCGACATCTCCGTAGGGCCGGGGAAATACTCCTCGTTCGAGACGTCGAACGGGAGAGCCGTCGTCGTGGGCGTTTCAGGACTCTCCTGGGACGACTTCTATTCATCAGACTCCTACGGGACGATGTGTTTTGTTGACGGCAACGTCGTCGATGCAGAAAAAACGGCAGAGGACGACGATGACGACTATTGGTGCGGCCCCATCACGGACATGAACCTCCTCTACATCACGGGCTGGGCCAAGAAGACGCAGTACTCCACTGTCGATGACATGGTTGAATACTTTCGCGCCAACCCCACGCTTCTTCGGTATGCCACCGTTCCGGGTGTCATCGAGTCAGTCAAAGAGGGCAAGTACGGTTACGACGGCATCTTCAGATGGTTCAAGGAAACCACGAAGGTCGATCTGTCGTCATATAAAAAGACATCCACGGCGAAACTTGACGCGAACACGTTCAAGACGTTGATGTCGAATGGCGAATACGTGATGAACATAAGCGTGGGATTCGGCTCAGACAACGGAAACCAGAAATGGAATGACTACGCCGTGTCCCACGCCGTGGTGTGCTGCGGATACGAGACGAGTTCGTCCGGTGCCCTCACGGGTCTTTTCATAATTGATTCAGACAACGACCAGTACAGTGGCGATGGCGGCATCTATGCGCCCAATTCCATTGCCTACTGCCCCGTCGAACAATCCGGCGGATATTATTATGTGATTGGGATTTGGGGTACCTATTCGGCGCTTCTCAATGGCTACACCGCACTCAAGATGAATGTGGCGAAGGTGACGCTCAATGCGAACGGCGGTAGTGTTTCGCCAGCCTCGATAGGCGTTGTCGAGGGCGGCACGTATGGCGAGCTTCCCGAACCCACGAAGAACAACGGCGAGTTCGACGGCTGGTGGACCGAAAAGAGCGGCGGTGTGCAGGTGTATGAGGGCGACGTGGTCGATTTCTCCATTTTCCCCAACCAGAAGACGCCCACCCTCTATGCGCAGTGGCGCGAAGCCCACAAGGTAACCGTTGTCGGCGGCGTTCTGTCCGACGACGACAGCACTTCGAGGGGCGAACTTTACCGCGGCGATGGTGTGGATGTGGCGATAGACGGCAACAAGTTGTTCGACAAAAACGACAATCAGGTCAACGCATTCTCGTACTGGTCCTACACCCCTGCGACGGCGGATCTCGGTTCTGGATTCGATCCCTTTTCGCCGTCGACCTATGTGACGATGCCGAACGCCGATGTGAAGCTCACCGCGAACTACGTCAACAATTTCGACGGGTATCTGTATCCTTATTGCGACATGATGGGCGAGGAGGAGCCCGGCGACTTCTACTGGAGCGTGGACAACGGCAAGACGCTCATCCCATTCACGGGAGCGGTGGCAGACAATGGATTCCCTGTCAAGTCGGGCACCATCACGGTCAAGTTCTACGACAAGACCGGCAAATGGCGCGCCTCCGACACTGCAATCACCGTCGGCAAGCGCGGAACTTACAAGTCCGATGGCGTGACATACTACGAAGATCCGGGATATTACGGGTTTTCCGCCACGTTCGTGCCCGTCGCCAGTTCCATGGCTGTGAAGTTCGATGGCAACGGCGGCAAGGCATCGACGGCATCCGCCTGGTTTGTGGATGGCTACCCGTATGGATACAACCTTCCCTGCGCCGAGCGCAAGGGATATGTGTTCGCCGGCTGGTGGACAGCCAAGACCGGCGGCGAGCGTATTTCCAGCGAAGCGACATTCACGGCCTCGACGTTCGCCGGGCAGAAGACTCCGACGCTCTACGCGCACTGGCTCTCGCTCGTGAAGCTTACGCTCAAGGACAGCACGGCAAATGTGTCCTGGTCTCTCAATGAAGAGGATTTCTCGTCCGAAATCATGGACAGCATCGCGAATTCCTATCCGGATCTTCTCAACGGCGACTCTCATGAAGGCGCCGGCACGATCCAGGTTCTGTCGGGCGCAAGGGTCAGCGTGAGCGTGGCGGACGGCACTGAGGGCAAGAATGACAGTTGGCTCACGTTCCAGAAGTGGACGGTCACTCCGTCCAAGGCTGACATGGGTTCCACTTTCCGCGTGACCTCGCCAAGCACGGAGTTCACAATGCCCGCCGATGCCGTCACGCTCCAGGCGACGTACATCGACGATTCGACGTGCGGATGGGTTTATCCGTACGCGTCTGCGAGTTCAATCGATCTGGGCGATGGCGGATCCATCGAACCGCCGTACAGCGCCTTCGAGTGGAGCCCCGACGGCGGCAAGACGTGGTACAAGAGCGACGAGAACGCCATGCTCAAGAAAGGCTCCTACACGGTGACGTGGCGTTCTAGCGACCCGTGCTGGCAGGCGCCGACGACCAAGACCAAGGTCAATGTCGCAGTGGGGATGGAAGAGTACGCCTACGGCACCTTCACGTTCATTCCGCAGGTCGTTGTCGATGTCATGACGTTCGAGAACGGCGGATACGATCTCTCCTCCGCAGGCGGCTCCGTCACCATGAACCCCAAGGACGGCCTTGTTCCTGCGAAGAAGTCGATCACACTGACCGCCAAGGCTTCCGATGCGAAGAAATACGTATTCCAGGGCTATGCGTTCAGGAAGACGGTGTCGACCTATTGGGATGGAGAAGACTACTACAACGAGGTCGGTGAATGGTCTTACGAGCGTGGCTTTGATGCAGCCGCCGCGACGTGGAAGCTGGAGAACTCCGTAGAAGGGGGACTTTGCGGCGAACCGGATCCGCTGTTCTACCAGTACATCGACTCCACTGACCACAAGGTCCACATCGTCGCAGTGTTCAAGGCTCTCTCCGACTATTCGCCGGACGACATAGCGTTCTCTGGCCTTTACGGAGAGAACGGCACCTACAACGCAGTATCCGACGACGGATACGGCAATGCGAGCGTCGATGTCCGCGCCGTTGTCGGGTGCAGTCTTCCGCAGGGCTATGGCCTTGGCTTCGACGGCGCGGCGTCCTTCCCGCTCACGTTCAAGCTGAACGGCAAGCTGCCGGCAGGATTGAAGTTCGACGCGAAGACGGGCGTGTTCTCCGGCGCGCCGTCGAAGGCCGGCACGGCGTCCGTCACGATCACGGCGACGGACCCCGCCAAGAACTCCAAGGATCTGACGGTCAACTTCACGGTCGATCCGCTGCCGACATGGGTTGCGGGCGATTTCCGCGCGGTGGGAGACGACAGCCTTCTCGAAATGTCGGTCACGTCCGCAGGCAAGGTCTCCGCAAAGCTCCTGACGCGCCTGGGCACGCGTTCGATCAGCGGAACGCTGAGCTGGACGCAGAACATGGACGATCCCGAAGGCGAGGGAACGTTCGGGTTCAATCCGCCCGACACGAAGAACGACGAGGAGTGTTCCATTAGCTTCAATCCCGACGGCACGATCAGCGGCTACGCGGATTCGTACCTCAAGTCCAACGGCTGGGCAGGCGACGAAGTGCATGGAATGTGCCAGGACAAGGAGGGGCTGAAGAATGCCACCGCCATCCTCGACAAGTACTACACGGTCAGGCTCGATTCCAGTCTGTCGTATGCGCCGGATGATTCGTACTCTTCGACGGTCGGCCACGGCTATCTGACCATAAAGACGGACAAGAAGGGCGCCGCGAAGGTGACTGGCCAGCTGGCCGACGGCGAGAAGGTGTCGGTCAGCGGACTGCTGCTGCCCGTGGATGACGGCAACGCCGCCATGTTGCATCTGTTCGCGTCGCCGTCGTCCTACAAGAAGGAAGGGTGGTTCGTGATGTCGCTGTATCTGTCCGACGGCTATGTGAGCACGTCTAACGAAGGTTATTGGTCGGTTGGTTCCGGTGCAAGGTACAGCGTATCCGGCTACGGCACGGAGTACAGCGCGGCGTCGGACCTCGATGGCTACTACTGGACGATTTCCTGCGCTTCAAGCGAAAGCGTCCAGCAGGAATATTCGTGGAAGGAGCCCTCCACCGAC
>JAEEGL011632396.1_pt1 | contig 24624 bp, 14 predicted proteins | sample 9134231 | NCBI WGS metagenome assembly JAEEGL01 (sample SAMN16246548, study PRJNA631951) | gut metagenome | biome: gut microbiome; feature: rumen; material: fiber-attached | host: Bos | place: Iran: Karaj | collected 2018-10
CGTGTTTCGTGCTGTGTTCCACGTACCCTTACTAAGTTCCAAAACTCAATACCCACCATGTGACGTGGTTTTCCGTCTACAGGTGAAGTTCCCATGTTACCATCACGTGCATGTATCAGCAGTGTTGCAGCAACATTAGGTGGTAAGTCAAAAAATACTACTTCGTCACCTCTCTTACGGAAGCTGACCTTAAGCAGCATGTATACAGGATTATAAGATATACTCTTTATGTGCCCTTCGGCACATTCCTGTATCTCAAGATTCTTTTGTTGTGATTTCTTTTCAAATGCATAGTCTATCAAGTCAGCAGGTGTCTGAATCTTACTTGATACTTGATTACTATCTGCATATGTCTGTGATATTTGTGATACGTGCTCATTGAAGTACTGCACAAGCTGCTTATAGTCATGCTGTGGCATCTTGTAAACATCACCTGTCAATGAGCTACGTATCTCACGGTAGCCTTTAAGGTACTCCTGTGCATCCATGTCCTGTTTCACACGGCTTTCACTAGCTGCTCGTTCACTTCTATACTTCTTAAGCGTGTTCTGCCTAAGTCCTTTAGCTGTGTAACGACCTGCTTCTTGTTTAGCACGTGCTCTACTACTGGAAAACCAGTTATAGAACTCAGATTCAGGAGTACCCATGACTACCTCGCAGCATTACATCGTGCCAAGGTCTGTGATTGGCTCACGGAGCTTAACAACTGTGTATGTGTACGGATACTCTGTGTACAGAGCACCCATCTCATGCATAGCAACAGGAGTAACATTCTTCGGGTGACGAATGTTGTTGCCGTTGTCAAATGTCGCAAGTCTACCATCACGGAGTGTAGGAGCACCATATGTAATACGGTTACTCAGGTCCATCTTGGCAAGCAGCTCGTTAGGAATACGTACATCCTGAATCTTTGGCGGCATTGACTTGCCCCATGTTTCCTGAATGAAGTTGTCAATCTCAAATGTTGCATTGTCCCAACAGTTGTAGCTGAGGTCTGATTTCGGTCCGATGACGATAACATCAGTAGGCATGTTGAGGTCTTCAACAACCTCTTTGATTACCTGATTACCAATCTGGTAGTCAGTTGTCTTCACACCTCTCTGGTATATGATAGGTCCGGCAACAAAGTTGTCACGGAGAACCTGTACAGAATTACCTTCCTCGTAGCCGATAGCAAGACGTGTTACAGGGTTCATCCAGATACCGATTTCTGCATACGGAACTGTTGACTTGGTAAGGAACGCACCACGCATGATAGCATCAATGATGTGCTCTTTCTGTCCACCGCTTTCTTTCTGGAGAATGAAACCACCTGCCTGCTCTGTTGAGTAGCGGAGACGGTTAGCCTGTCCACGGTAAGGAAGGTCGATACCAAGACGTGTTTCCATGTCTGATGGGTCTGTGTACCAAGGGAACATATCTGCGATACCTTCCATAGCACCAGTTACTGCTTCATCATCCTTTGTATATGTACCAGTACCGTCAAAGCGGTCATATGTACCTTGGAACGGACCTGATGCAACTGAGTACGCTGCACCTGTCCAGTTGTCAAATGTATCAGCTGGCATACCTGTGATTTCACGGTTCTGAGCAACTTCAAGGAACTGACCATCTTCCCATTCAGATACCGTAGTACCAATAGGGATAAGTGAAAGCTCGTTAGGCTGATTGTCAAGAACCATGTAAAGCTCTGTAACATCAGCAGCACCCCACGGAGCAGCTTCCTTAGTCTTGATAAGGAGCTTACCACGCTTAAAGTTGCTGTTGAATACGTTTACAGGTGTTTTGATTGTGAACGGTGTACCGAGTACAGGTGTGTGACAGTTAGCCACAGGGTTCTTTGCAGCACCACACTCAGGCGCAGCAATACAATCACGAATCTGGTGTACAACACCAAAGCGACCATGAATAGCAAAGTTCTTGAACAGAGCAGCTACGTTGTTGCGCAAGCTGTGCATACGTGTTGCATAGTCTGTCTCAAACGCTGCTTTCTTTTCTTTTGTCTCAAGGTTAACCATCATGTCAACATCGAAACCGTCTGTGACTGTTCCATATGTAGCATGGTATGTACCATACTCAAGTTCACCCGGTTTACGAAGTCCTACTGACTCCTTGTACACCTGTGAGTTAAGTGTACCACCTGTGTTCGTGTTGGCAAGGAGCATACGATACTCAAACTTGTCGCTGAACTTCCATTCCTTTTTCTTGGAACGAATAAGTCTGACAATATCAGACTGGCAAGGGAACAAACCATTGAGCAGGTAGTCTGTGATGAATACCTGCTTACTCAGTGCTTCTAACTGGTCCTGTGTAATCATAATCTTTTACCTCCAATTATGATAGATGTTATAAAGTCTGCCGAGGCAGGTACTTCCTAGTATAGTCTATCGAGCAATGCTCCGACTATGTTCTTTTGACGTTCATCTGACACTGTGGTGTCATCGTCTTCATCATCAAGCTCACCTTTTTTCTTGCCTGTGGATGTCTGCTCAGCATTATCCATGCCGAGTTCTTCCTTGGCTGTGTCTACAGCTTCTTTTTCTTCTTTCGCTGTATCACCTGCTACTACAGCAGTGTCATCTTCACCATTGCCGTTAGTATCAGCGGTAAGCACGTCAGAATCACCGTCACCGTTTGCATCAATCTCCTGTGATTCAGCATTACCCGGTGCAACATCTTCTGACTCACTTGCTGACCCATCTTCCTCTATACCGAGTAAAGGGTCATCTCTTGTAAACTCACCGTCTATGTAGGCGATAGCCTTTTCAAGCTCATCCTCTGACATATCAGGTCCATTGAACATGTTCATAGCTGTGTTATAGCACACCTCATACTGTTCATCCTCAGTAAGCTCGCTGTAGTGTTTGTCTACCATCAGAAACCTCCATTGCATCCTGCCAAGATGCTATTGCTGATTGAGTACATATCCTTGTTAGCATACTTACTCTTGATATTCTTCAACGTAGCATCAGATACTATGTATTTAATGCGCTTGTCGCTAGGTGTACCCTCTGGTTTCTTCTCAGATTCAGCTGCCGGTGCTGCTTCCTCTGCAGGTGGTTGTTCACCACCATTAGGACTTGGTTCTGGCTCAGGTGGTGGTGTCTCACCTCCACCAAGGTCAGGTGGTATGTCATTCATAACAGGCATCTCATCTCCCTGTGGTGGCATTACCTGTGTTGCCATAGCATCAGGGTTCTGACCTGCTAATGCAGTTGAGACAGAATCAGCTACTGCCTGTGTCTTTTGTGCCTGTTGTGCAAGCATAGCAGTAAAACCTGTAAGACTCTGTTGCAAAGCGTTCATGTCGTTTACAAGACCCTGTAGCAATTCACGTAGCATAGCCTCAGTAGCAGCCTGTGTATCAACACCGCGCATACGAAGCTGTTGAAGAAGCATTTCACCAAGACCTTGATTGTTATTGAACCATGAACCATAGTTACCCATGAGATTATCATAGTTCAGTTCCCAAGGTGCTGCTTCCGGTGGAGCATTGTCAGCAGGTGCATCCTGTATGTTCTGCAAACCCTGTTGAAGTTCTGGTAGTTCCATAGAAACCTCCGTATCTTACTTAATCATATACCATAACAGAAAATATGTAAATATATAAAATTCTGTTAATCCCATGTATTCACCAACTCTTACCGAGTCTGTGTCCTCTATCATCTTCGCCTGACACCTTGTTTTCCCAATTATCAAGGTAAGTGCAAATAGCTTTCTGAGCTGCTTTCCTGCAGTACTTATCGTCTAGCCCTTTATCATGTTTTCTTGACCAGTCCTGTGCCATGTATGTAAGACGTTTCTCAAACGACTCAGCAACATGCTCATTTGAAAGCGTGTCATAGCTTGCTTCTTGTCTTAAGTACTTCTCAAGCACCTGCACACACTCATTAAAGGCTTTTGTCACATCTTCATACCTTCCACAGTGTGTATCCTCATAAGCGTCTTCTCCTGCATCGTAATCATGCCATGCAAGCCGTTCCTCACGTTCCCTTGTTTCTGGTATCATAAAGTACTCCTACAGATAGTCCGCTATAGTAGGCGGATTTACATTGGTTATACGTTTCCATGATGCCTTATCACGGTCAAGGAACGCTTCAAAAGCAAACTTAGCCTCCGCAAGTTCTTTCTGTACACCCATGACATTAGATTCATTAAGTGCAGAAAGCTTATCAGCAAGACGAGCAACAAGATAGCGGTACATCTCAGGTATAGGGTAGTTAAGCAGCGTATCAGGTGTCCAACCAAGTTCTTTGATACGTGGCAGATTGTTCTCATCAAGGTCATTGTAGTCCTTTATCACTACACCCATGCCTGTCTTATCATTCCAATGACACTCGACATACTCTATGTTAGAATCACGACCTGTAAAAGCAAATGGGTTGTACTCATTGAACTGCTGTTCTGTATCAATGAATCCTGACAGATGCTTATTGGTTATATCATTAGTATATGTAATGAATATGTATGGGAAATCACACGATATGTAACTGATTTTCCAGTGCTCATCTTCCTGAATCAGCAGCTCAGTCAAGTCATCATCCGCATTGGTAGCACGATTGTGCATAATCCACTTAACAACCTGACCAAGCTGTGTACTTGTAGCACTGGTGATGTTTATGGCTGTATCGTTCTCATCATAACCTATGAGCTGACTTATGTTGTAATCCCTACAGCGTACAGTCTCTTTACCCCATATGACGTCCTCATGTGCATCAACCATGTTCTCATACATTTTTGGGTCACGGTTGTGATGTGTAAAGAATATCTGAGTACATGCAGGTACATAGTAGAGCCACACAGTACGTCTCTTAGCATCAGGACAATACAGGTCAGTACCACTAATGCTATACATACACGGAGATGTAAGCTCAAGGTTATCTGCGTTCTTGTACTTAATCCTATTGTAACCTACAGGTGATTGTGCCTGATAAATGGATACTGTATTCTTGACAAAAGGTGGCAGCTTAGTAATCACATCAGTCAAACGTACATTTATACCGTAGTAACCGTCATCTACCATAGCTATACGGTCATAAATATCCCTCCAAGCATAATTAAGAAAGTTCATGCAATCGGAGAAAGTGTAACTATTAAGTGCCTTAGTCTGTGCCAACGTCATAGCTTCCTCAAGAGCATCAGAAGCATAGTGTCTCATATCAACCTGCAACATAAAACTACCTCATTACATAAATATCTTAAACAGCAGAGCAGGTATCATAAGTGACATAAAGCTGCCCATACCACCACTACTGTTTAAGCCTTCAAGCAGACCACTACTTACATCCCCAAGGCTCTCACCTGTCTGCTTAGCAAGTATCTGCAGTACGCTGCCTATAACAGTAGCAAGTGTGGTGAGCTGTTCCTTTGGGTCACTTATATCTGCTGTAAATGCATTGATATAGTTGAGTATCCACTCTGTCCATACGTCAGGTGCAGTAGTACCCTCAAGACCTGCATACATCTCCTTTAATGGGTGTTCAAGGCTTGATAGGTTATTAAGTACACGTTGACGCAAATCTTCATCCAGTTCCTTACCAAACTTGGACTTAAGGTTAGCCCAATATGTGTCAAAGCTGTCACCATACTCACTGTCCCACACGCTCTGCTGCATGTACTTCTTTATATCAAAACCAGTAGTAGTAGCAAGCTTATCAAGCTCTAGGATATTCTTATCAATAGCCTGTTGCATCTCAAAAGGATACTGCTGCATCTCTGTAGCAAGCTGCTGTTGTCCTTTTCTGGCAAGTAAGTCAACATTCTCATTGGCTCTCATCTGCCGCGTTTCCTGTGTCTCAATAGGCGCATACTTATATGCCTGACCTGCAGTGATACCAGTGCTGCCAAAACTACTGTTAGTGCGCTTACCTATACGTGCAGCTCTCCAATACTGCCTGTTGTTAAGTGCATCTGCCTGACGTGATGCATTAAGCGTATTATCAAATGACTGACCGTTAAGGTTACCTCTTGGATTATTCTTAGCAAAGTTATTGTTCCACCATGCATACAACCTATTCATGTTCTCAGGGGATATGGCGTTATTCTGTACACCCTGCATGTTTATGGCTGCATTGTTTATAGCCTTTGTTTTCTGCTCATCGGTCCAAGTATTGTCTACCTTTTTCCCTACAGTACTTGCATCACCTACGTATTCTTCTTTCTTAGGAACATTTGCACCATAAGTAAGCTTACTAGCCATATAGCCTATCCTCCAAGTCAATCAACCTTCTAGCAAGGTCACCTATTACACCTGCATTGACAAGCGCAAGACGATTACCATCCACAACCTTTACACCCTGTTCCGTCTCTTTTACGCAATCAGGTGCAACTTTCTCAATATCCTGTGCCATAGGTCCACGGTGATACTCAGATGGGTCAATAGATGGGTCTACATCTGTAGCAGACTCCTTATACTGATAAAGGAAGTTGCGCAAGTTATCCGCATATTCCTGTACCATATCATCGGACCACTCATTATTACTCATGTCTACGTTACTAGTACCCTTGCCCATTATACGTGAGACAAGTGCAAGTTGATTCTTAGTAAGTGGTTGTTTACTATTAGCAAAACCACGAAGCACCTTCTGGTTAAGGTCAGACATTACATAGTCATGTATGTACGGACTAGCTGCTGCCTTAAACTCTGGTGACTGTAAGTAGTCACTGAAAGTATCTTCAAGTGCTTTCTGTATAGCATCAATCATGTGAATACCCCTTTTGAACACCTGTTGTCAGCTTACGTCTAGCATCGTAGAACGCTCCGTTCGGATGCTCCCTAAGAAGCAGCTCAGCTTCACGCTCTTTCTCACGGTTATTGCGTACATCCTTTCCTATAGCTTCTATGTCTTCACCCAGTATGCCAGATGCACCACCGAGTACATTACCACCTACTTTCATACCACTACCAACAAGTGTAGCAACAGGTGCTAATGGATTAGCATAGCCCTGTCTTGACTGACCAAGAGCAATAAGAGCATCACCAAGTATGCTGCCTGTATTCTTAGTAATGTTGCCCACACCCTTATGTACCGTTCCAAGGGCTTCACCTGCAATGTCACCTACTATCTGCAGTCCGTCACGTTTGTATCGCTTAAGCTCTGCATCTATGTCACGCTCAGATGCATCAGGTGCAAGCTCAGATTCTGCTCCTTCTGCATCTGACTCAGCATCTGTTGGTGCAGATACAGGCACAGTAGGTTCTTCATACTCGGTGAACTTGTCAAACAACCCTTTAGTACCTGCAGCAGGGTCACCGTAGAGTATAGTACTGAACTTCTTGGACGCTTTAGACTTAGGGTCTTTCAGCTCCTTCTTAAACTGCTCGATAGCCATCTGCATTATAGCTTCTTTAACATCCATACTAATAACCTCCTAGAATCGACTCCAACAGCCTGCTATTATATTCTTCATACGTTCATCTGATGTTGTAGGATGCCCATCAAGTGTATTCAACCACTGTGATGTAGGACCATTCTCAGGCAACTTTACTTGTGGAAAAGACTCCAGTATACGAAGCATTTTGTCATAATCTGTCTCTCCCTCAAGTGGTTCTGTATTCTCAAACATCTTGATGAAGTCATCTTTAGATAGCTCATCTAAGTTGATACCTGCCTTATACAAGCTATCGTAGTCCATACCGGATATGCCCTTGGGCATACGTTCAATAAACTGCTTATAAGCATCATCACTCTCTTTAGCTGACTGCCTAGCAAGTGCAGCTTTGTACTCACGTGCAGTAATACCACGCTGTTCCATACTCTTTATATCATCATCCACGGCATGTAGCTGTTTCTTAAAGTTCGGAAAATTACCCATAAGCTCCATCACACCTTTATCCCCTGTAATCGCACTTAAGTCAGCTCTTGCCTGTGCCAAACCATCTGTATAATAATCATACTTATTACTCATTATACGCTCATACCTGTCAGCAGCAGCAGGGTTTTGGGCACGAAGTATGTTCATAGCCCTTTTCTCGTCATCTGTCGAACTATTGTATATATCATTCCATGTACTATGTGTTGAGTAATCAGCTGTACCCGGTTGTGGTACAGGTGTTTTTTGTTCCTCTGGCTGTGACACCAAACTACTTATATTTGGAACACCTCCACTACCATTACCCATAGTAACACCGTTGCCTGAAACCTTATATATGTCTATATCTGGTACTGGCTGTGTACTTACAAAGCTATAAGCTGCACCATTCTCCACATCAGGTTTATAGTACCACTTGCCATCACTACCTTTAGCCCATTTGCCTATCTCTGTATTCAGACGGTTTATCTGCTTACTATACTCCCTAGCACCATTACCACTGGACAGACTTCTTACCATTGCCAACAGTTCATCACGACTATAGTTTGCAAGGTCAGCATCAGTGGTGTTATCAATTCCCGATGCAAGTTTAGCTGCACCTTTGATACTGGCTAATGGCTTCCCATGCCCATTCGTAGCAGATGTATCCACGTTTGAAGCAGCCTCTTTCGCACCTTGTACACGGTCAGTAAACTCAGTGAGTATTTGGTTATTCTCATCCTGTTGTTCCGCTGCAAGACACTGAGTAAAGAGAACACGCACCTTCTTATATGCATCACCTATGGCATTATAAAAGGCATCCATGTCATTGTACTTGTCTGACTGTTCATCATAGAGTGCATCCAAAGCAGCTTTAAGTTCACCACCTATATCAGTGTCTTTACAGAAATTGATTGCATTTGTTACGGACTTCATTGCTCTCTCAGGGTCTTTCTTAAAGTCCTGTAATGCATTGGACAACTCCGTATATGCTGCACCATATGTATTCTTCTCGCTTGGGTCATTTATATAGTTATTAGCTGCATCCATTGCATACTTACCTATCTCAGCATCCCCTAAATTAAGAGCATAGTCATACATGTTACCGTCAGCAGCGGCATTGATTAAATTGTCAGCAGCTGTTTCCTGTTTCTCACGTGTATATCCACTTGTAACCTCGCCTGTGTAAGGGTTATAATCGTCCATCATGCCGGGAAAGTTCGTACCATTAGCTGCAGGAACCATAATACCCTGCTCTGTAAATGCCTTAGACATATCCTCATTAACCTGTCTGGACTGCTCAAGGTTCTGCTCTTTACTAGCCATAAGCTCATCTGAGCTGTATGCTTTAGCATTGTTTATATCATGCTCACCACCTACATCGGGTTCACTTTCTGTGGCAATTTTATCCGTTGCTTTTCCACGTGTTACCTTACCGCCTACTGGCACAGGACTAGTACCTTCTAATGTCGTACCAGTACCTTCTGGTGTTGAACCAGTATCCTCTGGTGTTGGGTTAGTGTCTTCTGGTTGTGGGTTAGTGCCCTCTGGTACAGGATTAGTACTCTCTGGTGTTGGATTAGTACTCTCTGGTGTTGGGTTGATACTTGTTGCGCCCTGCTCAGCAGTATCTGTATTGTTGCCACCTGCACCCATAGATAAGTATCTAGCAAGACTATTATACATATCCATGTTACTCTTGTCATTGTTCTCAGCTTCTGCTGCCTGACGTTCTTCTTCTGCAGTCTGCCTCGCACCCCAAGCTTCACGCTGCTTCTCAACAGCTTTCTCACGCTGTTCATCCTGACGGTTCATGTGTGTATTATAATCAGGTGTACCAACAGTACGCTCAAGAGCAGCAGCACCTGCAGAGACATTACCAAGGTTCGCAACAGTCTGTGCATTTTGTGTAGCTGCACTAGCAACTGCGTTCTTTTCTGCTTCGCCTCTATAATCTCTATTAGCAATTTGTTGACTCTGTTGTGCATTGGCTTGTTCCTCACCTGCCTGTATGTCATGCATCTTAGCTTGGTTTCTAAGATTACTTGCACCGGGAGCATCACTCTTGTTCATAGAGCGGAAATAATCACCAAGACTGTCAAAAATACCATTCATGGCATTATCTGACTCACTGGACGTATTCTTATCATCAACTGATACTGTCCGCTGTTTTTCACCACTACCCTGTGTACTTACCTCATTGGCAGCTTCCTGTCTCTTCTGCTCATTCTCAATCTTATCAATGGACCTATTACCACTTGGATGATATTCTGTGTACAAATTAGCCTTGTCCTGTGCATACTTATCATCATACTTTTTTTCAAGCTCATCCAGTTCAAGAAGTTTGGCACTGTCACCTACAGCCTGACCACGCAACTTCTGTATATCCTGTTTCAGCATATTGTACTTATGAGTAAGGTCAGTTAGCTCCTGATTATACCTTTTTTCGTTATCTGCACGAGCCTTGTCATAGTGTTGTATATCGCTTCTACCTGAAAAGTCATTTGGTCTTGGCATAGCACACTCCTTATTCTGTATAATACACCATATGTCAAATTGTGTAAATATAATAAATTATATCTCACTAAGCCGCTGAATATCCACCTGTTGCGTAAGCATCTCGGTCCTACGCTGTGTAATAGCTTTATACTCGACAACAAGCGAACTAATACATATGTACTGGTCACTCCATATATGAAGTCTCTCACGATTTCCTGCACCACACTTACTCTGGTAACGGAAGCTATAGTAACCGTAGTTACCTGTACGTGTAAACAACTCCTTAGTAAGGAAGACATGTACTGGTCTATCAGATACTACCTTGCCACCCGGTGTCATAGTCTCTGCCTGAATGTTTACTACAGCATAGTTATCTGGTCCATAAAGCTTCTCCATTTCCACAGGATAACAGAATGTTATCTCCCACTCAAACATACAATCAGTGTTTTCTTCAACACCTAACGGAGCAGTGACGAGCAGGAATGGGTTATGTGTCCAACCCTGTACCTCTACATCTGCACCTATGGACTCATCAACCTGATGATACTTAGCCTTATACTGCCTAAACGGATGATATTCCTCTCTTGGTACACGTTTCCATTTACCATAGTTGCCCTTAATCTGGTCAACCATGTAGTCACTAAGTACAAACCTATTGATGATACACCTATTAGGACCTTGGAAAGCTATACCACTCGGTACACTTATAGTTTTAAAGCCACTTCTAGTATTGTATATTGTATCCAATGGTGGCTGAACCTCACCTACAAACTTATTGTCAGTAAGACGTGCAATCATTGTATTGTCTGTCTCGTCTGCATCATCTTTAACCTGCTTATCAAGCCGCAAGAACGTAGCAATACAAGGTAGAACAATCTCCTGATTTACAAAGTCATATCTACCGTTGACAACATTTCTGAACCTTTCAATGGTATCTACCTTACGTAATGCTGAACCACCTGTAAATACGTAATATTGTCTCTCTGCTTGTGAGTACAGATATGCCTCATACGGTGTAGAACCAAGGTATGTAAGACCGAGGCATGGTACAATCTCATTGACCATTGTTACACCACGTTCTTGTTCCACAGAACAGATATACTCGGACGTATATCTATACTTATTCTTACCTATAGTGAAATCAATCGACACAGGTGCTTTGTACGCAGTCTGCAAGTCCCTGTTTTCAGTAGTAAGCGATGTAACACCATCAACAACAGACAACATCTGCACAGCGACTGTTTTAACAGCTGCAGGCATAGTATTCACATACTCTGAGAACACAGGTAAAGCATATCTACGTATATCTTTATCCTCTCCAACTACACCAGTAACAAGTCCACTGTTCTCACCCGGCTGTGTAGCAAGTACAAATATCTTGTCATTACTATCACCGTGTATAGCAACAGTAGGGTCACCGCTAAAGTTACCTATGAACTCATTAGGTGGTAATTTATTACTTCTCTTAAATCTGTCATTGACCAAGAAACTGTACATAAGTGTCTGATGGTTCTTACCCATACCCGGTGCACCACACCAATTGATTACACGGTATCCATAACCATCAAAAGCATGGTACATTTTCTCTTCAAATGCACAGTTAAGACCAGTGTTATTAAGAGCAATGGCATTAGGTGTTATAGCAACAGGACGTATGTACTTTCTGTCAATACCCTTCTTAACTTCGATGGCTGTATACGGTGCAGCAATACCACAGAAATCATCACTAATAACAGCATTACTCATCTCACCATCAATAATCTTGGTATCACGACAACTTATCCATGTGGTCATACCCTCGGATGCAGTCTGTGCAATTTCCCAATTAAGGTCAACTATGTAATCCTGAAATGGCGGTGTAAGGAACACAGGTTCACTATCCCCGATATTAGTATTCTTAAAGTCAGTTGTAGGCAAGAACGATTCAGTACCTATAACATATGCCATACGGTCAGGAAGACATACTTTCCTTTGTACACCCTTGACCATAGCTATGTAGTAAGGTACATTGCCCTTAAATGATTGTACGTCCTCTGGAACCTTACGTGTAACAAAATTAGGCTGCTTAAGTTCTTTAATTTCCTCTGGCAGCTTAGTATCCATGTCCAGTTTCCATGACTTATTCTGTGTAATCACATCTACAGATTCATCAGTGATTACCTGTGGTGTATCAATACCAAAACAAGGATACATGAAACACTCGGATTTTGAACCATATCTATGCTTAGCTTCAATATCGTAATTGTTATTAGTACTCAATGCTGTTATCTCAGACTGTATCTTATCTGCACCAAGTGCTTTCAACATATCTGTTAGTAATTCTATACCTATCCTAGAAACATTACATGCTAAATCTGCAGCATTATAGGCTATTACCGTACCTGCAGCTATAGGTATAGAGTTTACAACACCCATGAATGTAGGACCACCTGTTGCAGTGACACTCTCACTAAGAGTACTACGTATTGTCTCAAGACCCTTGTTCAATTGCTGTATAAATACCAGAGAAAGAGCACCTATGGTGTATGATAACCGCTGCTGCCTGTATTCAGACTGAACTGCTGTCACTGACTGAGCTATACACTGTGCCACAAAGTTATGCTGTACATAACCCGGACCTGCTTTTATTTCCTGTTTATCAGAAGTAGAGTAGAACATGTCCAATGTCTTTACAGCAGTTACCTCGGATGTTTGTGTAGGTGCAACAGACTGCACCATCATGTCCATAAGACCCATGCTCTGCATGTTACGTGTGAAATACTCACCAAACTTACCTACTTCACGACCACCATAGACAGCAGCATTAGCAAATGCTTCCTTCCATTTATTGTCTGTAGTTCCCCACTCTCTTTCTTTACGTGTCTTGTACAAGTCCACAGCAGATATAGTTGCTGCTGCTAACATACCAAAAGCAAATGTGTATGGGTCCTCACATGATTGTTCCTGCTTCACTGACTGAATATCAAAAGATATTTCGTCACTGCCTACTACACTATTTGCACGTCTATAGTAAGCCTCTCTATCAGCCTCTTCCTGTGAGAAGTTATCAACTGTGTTTTCCTTACTCAGCTCTTTCTGCTGTACTACTGATGTTGAATTATAGTGTACATACGCAGCCTGTCCAAGAGTCTGCTGCAAGTAATTGGCTATCGATATACGTGGTCCAAAAGTATATACAAACGGTAACCCCATGAGTACACACAGAGCGTTCCAAGCAGTATTGTTACTGCCTACATCAAAGAACTTAGTAAGTGACTTTATCTCCAGACCATAGTTAGACAAGTAACTTTCTGCATAAGAAGCGGACTCATAATCAACGTCATAGTTGTTGTTAAGTGGAAGTTCCTCTACTACAAACCTATGGTTTTCAGAACTATATACAATATGAGAAACAATGGACGTAATCTCTTTACTTATGTACCACTGCTGTGCTTCCGTACCTACTACCTTATCTGTGACTGTCCACAGCTCCTTAAGGGATTTTATATTATGTGCATCAGGCTCATCAAAAGTACTCCTAATATCTGTTGTCAAACTGTCCACTGGCATAACAGCAGCACTAAAGCCTTTATCCACATCAAAAAACTTAGTGGGTATCTCGCCACCTGTAAGGCATCCATTTACACCTACGAAACCATAACCCTGAATTATATGACTGAACACAGGAACATTATCCGTGATATTAAACACAACAGCCCACTGGTTAAAGTTATTGTCATAATGTATACCAACTATAAGTTTACCATCAATACATGTAGCTGACCATTTAGCCTGTGAAATCATGTTGCTTACATCTACATCACTATAAGTATACAAACGAACATTATCAGGGCAAAGACTCGTACCTATGTCACGTTTAACTACGTCTAACGTGACATGTCCTATGTTGTTACCAGTAAGCATATTAACAGTTAACAGAGGGTCATAAACCTTTATGTCGATACCATCAAATCTATCTGTGACAGTTATGAACCTCGCTGTTTCGCCACCATAAGCGGATGAACAAAAATACTTCTTAACCGATGACGTTATTACCTCTGCTACATTCCATGTATCTGCAATCTGGAATACATCACCATTCCAATCATCTAGCTCATCAGTCTTAACTTCCAGTACAAGCTTACTCTTAGTCAACTTAAGAGTATGTGTACTGTCTATCCACCATATATTCTCTACATCGCTTGTAGTATCCCATTGCTGCTTAAGAAACTGAAACTCAGCATCAGTATCCAATTGGGCAAATTGTACACGTTCCAGAGCAGGCTCATTTATTCTTGTATACATACAACCAATACCACTCTCATCAAAAGCAGTAAGGTCAACCTCAACAGGTGTACCTGATACATTGCCTGTTATCCTACGCTGTGTATACGTAGCTCCAGTGATGCCTAAAGTATTAAATATACCTGCAAGTACAACATGTATACGGACTATACCATCTGTAGATATATCCACTGCATTTGAATTACCGTGCCATGCTTCACTACATTCCCTAGGGTTATACCATGTCTCAGTACCGTTGTCTATCACACCCCTCTGATACATTACTTCACGCATATCAAAGTCAATTGTCAGCTTTTCGTAACTGGTACCTGCAATCTGCCTTATTACTACAGCTACATTCTTTGACAGAGATACTAAAGAGAATGAGTTGTCTACAAGCACAGGTACATTTACATTGTTCAAAGCAAAATGAGCAGGGGACGAATAGCTCATGGTAAGTATAACAGGTACATCAACACGTGAATACGCATCCGCGTTACTGTTGTCTATACTTCCTGACGTATATGCTATCGTATAGCCTTTATATTCAAAAGTACCAGTTGCATTTGACGTGAACGCAAAATCCTTATTATTATATACAAGTCTTTTTATTGTATTTTCAATAGTCATGTCCACAGTCTGAGTATACCCATGCATATACGTAGTATCGACAGTTGTATCCTCATTACCTATCTCAACATAACCATCAACATCACCAATAGCATACTTAATCATGCTGATTATCTCAGGGATGATAGTATCTGTGAACTCATTGCCATAAAGGACATCGTTCTGCTCTAAGTCAGAATCTATCTTCTTAATATACCTAAAGAACCTGCCTTGAGAATCCTTAGCTGGTCTGCCTGATATAGTAACTGCCATAGTGTAGTCAGTGTCCCTACCTGTAGCAATGTTATAGTCAGGCTTAATAAGTATATACCTAGTATTCAAGCTATGTATGCTTGCATCCAAGTCATTATTGACTATGTACTCTGGAATACTGCTCGTACCTGCTGCACTTGTACCTTCTGGGGTATAATAAATCCTCTGTGCCTGACCTTTAGCACACAGATATACTATTACCTCTAACTGCTCATCACACTTAGCCTGTACTATTTTATGCTCGAATATATCGGACACATCAAGATAACCGCTGTCCGCAGCAATAGCATTTATACCAAAATAAGTCTTATCAAGCTCATCAGTAAGTATATCATCTTTAGCAATAAAGAACTCTGATTTTACCATAGCTGCACACTGAGCACCATACACAGCCTTACTACTGTCATGCTCATAGTGACTAGCTATTCTGCCCGGTATACTAAGACCATCATAGCCAGTCAGCTCTACATCAAACCTATAGCCACCATTAGAACCGATATTTGAATCCCAAACAGTAGTATACCTTGCATTTGCGTAGTTACCTGTGTCACCTATTCTTACAGGGACATCTATGTACATATAGCTACTTGCTTCGTATATCTTACCACGTACATATCTGCCATTACTCACGTCATCACTAGTTGTCTTGTTATTGTATGTAAACAATGAATCAAGAGTCTGGCTTGCATTACCGTTTCTTCGACGTGGAGAAATACGGTTTGGAACAACACCATGTATAGCATTGCCTTGTGCATCGTAGTTATATCTATCAAATATGACCCATGAACATCCATATGCCCTATGGTCTTCTAAGTTAATATCCCATGTCTGTGTGGATGACAGGCTATTACACCAAACATCACTATCGTACCCACTTACAGCACCACCTGTACCCACCTTATATGTCATTACCGCATGTATCTCAGGGTTACCTGCAAGCTCTACTCTATGCTTACTATATCCATCCCATACATACACTTCCGGCAATATTGTAGTCAGTCTTGTATAATGTAAACCATCAGCAAGTGAATCCTTTACCTGATAGATACCATTAACCAGTTCATAGATGTCATAACCACTGTTCCTGACACCTGCAGGAAGTGACTGTGCCTCACTCTGAGTGTTTATGTAGTTCCAATTATAGGCTTCACCAAAAGTGATATACACATCACTATCAAGAGTTTTTCTTGTAAGCTCATTATGTGCATACCACACGTTAGACTGCCCTGAGTAATCAAGGAATAGTTTAGGTATAAATACATCCGAAGAAATGCTACCATCATCATTAAGACGATTATGATTTACGTCATATGTATAATAGTGTCTTCTGTATGCATTACGTGGGTTGTTCCTGCTCTCATCAAGCAATGTAACACCATTAGATGCATGTATACCGCTCCACATGTATATTGTATGTGCAATATGAAACTTATTAAACACCTCAGCGTTCTGTGGAAGTCCTGTAGCACTTGCTTTGTTCCTGAACAACATACCCTGATTGTACATACCTAAATGCACAGGATTAGTCATATTGAACTTCCAGTGGTTAAACTCATTGTCAGGGTCCGCATCCCAAGCGATAAGATTATCCTTACTTACTGGTGCTGCTGTCAACCCGGTAAAGAACGGAAAGAACTTCTGCCATGTAACCTGCAGCGTGTCCACAAAGTTAATAACCGTATCAAAGGATATATTATAAGTACCATCACTGTTCACAACGACAGAATCATTATCAAGTACAACAAGGCTACCCTCTGCGTCTTTAACAAATATATTATTCTCAGAATCAATATTGAATGTGAATGAGCCACACTTCCATGTGGACACATCATTCTCATACACTTCAAAACGTCCGAACTCATATATGCCATTCATAAGATGCTCAGTAGGTAATGTCATCCCCTCAAAAGATATATTTACAACAGCATCCTCATCACAGAGCCTTACCTCCATAACGTAGTCCTGTTTCAACGTATTACCTACTATAGCTATGTGCCTGTCACTCGTACCTTGGTCAGCAGTAAGCTCACCTGTACTTGAATTATAGGCTATATCAAAACTCTTACCATTAAGTGTACCTGTTATGTGCGGATTATCATCACCCGTAACATCACATGTCTCTGTCTCAGTGTCCTTAATCCTGTTCCTAGGGTTATAATACAATGACGCAACATTGTGGTCATTAAGGTCACGAAAAATAAGCTTATACGTAGGGTTATTGTTCATAAGCCTACGCACTACTACTATACTGCCAAGGTCCTGTATACCCTCCGCAATGTCAAACTCGTATACATCGTTACCTGCAGCATAGCCATCATGCTCAAAGCGAACTGACGATGGGAGATACCTGCCCTGAAACTTCTGCCTGTTATGCTGAAACTTGGGCTTATTCACAGGTACAAGCATATCTGAGCTTTTTATATCCAACTCTGAATCAAGAGGTATATTTACTATCTGTCCACCGTCCATAACAACTCCTAAAGCTGTGCTTCGCCATTCTTTACAGCATCAATATATGCTGCCATAAGGAAGTAATGTACTGTATTAGGTATCTCAATACCCAATGCCTCAAACTTAATAAGTATAGTTGCAACCGCAATCACCAACTCAGCAGTATCAATAAAGTATGGTAGATTCTCATACGTCATATCACCATTTATAACATCAAGCAGCAGACGTGACGTAGACAGCTTAATATAATCAATCTGTTCCTCATCAGACTTCTGCTCATCTGATAATGGGTCATTAAGATGTACAGGCTGCATGTTGACATAACACTGGTTTATCAGCTTTGACACTGTTTTCCAGTCTATACGTCTACGGTCACCTGACATATCAGGGTACTCAGCAAGGAAATCTATGTACAACTTAAGCAATGACTTTATGTACTGTGACATACCTGACATCTGTGCTTGGAATACACTGTCACGTGTCTGGTCCAAAGCCACTACAGCTGCAGCACTACGCATATTCTCCATATCAAACGAAGCGTTCTGTATGCCAACAAGCTCGTACATCGTCACTTTCCTGCTCTGAATCTCAGCATCAATCTGTGGGTCAAGTGGTGTAGGATTTATGACTGTCATAAGCTCAGTAGCTGAACGTGCAGAATCAATGAACAACGCTTCACCTGAACCATTGGAAATCTGCTTGAGTACCAAGTCAGCCTCACTATTAAAAAGAGGTACTGAACCCTTATAGTTACGTATCATTACCTGCTGTTTCGCAGCCATCTTGTTTATCTCACGCTGTATAGGGTACAGCAAATCAAATACTGACGACGAAAGCTGACGTGCAAACGTGGTATCCCACTTAAATGTAGCAACAAGTACATAATCAAAAGGATACTCTTTAGGTGGTAACGTCTTTCCGTTTATCGTCACATATACCTGATGCTTCACACAATCAAAATACATTGTGAAATCGACAGAGTTCTTTCCTGCCAAAGTCTCAAGCACCTCATCACTGTCCTTAGTATCCATGCCCTTAAGATAAGGGAATACCTCAGTAGTAGGGAATGAGTAATCACGGTACAGCATCTGTTTAATCTTCTTATGGTTAAACTGGCTCTCAAACATACCTATCTCATAGTCATTAGCCTTTATCATATCACCTGTATATGGGTCGATAAATGCATGTGAATAGCATATTACCGCAGCATTGTGGAAAGCCTCGATACACATGCTTATAAGGTCATCATTCTTTATCAGCTTCCTGAGTACACGCTCCACCTCGTCTTTGTACACAATGTACTCAAAGCTCTGTTCCTCTGACATGAGTTTTGGTGTAAATGATATAGTACCCAGACGTGATGTTAACTGGTCAACAATCTCTTTAAGGAAGTTATAATTCGTACCATAACCCACATCGCTGTGTTCCTGTTCCATAGCTGTAAACGGAGGTACATTATATGATGACTGGTTCCACTCACTTGTCTTAAGTGATGGGAACATCTTATTATAGAAAGCGCATATCTTAAGAAACTCACGTGAGTACTTACTTTCCAATATAGCGTTCAATCTGTGGTAATCGCTGCTTATGTCCTCTGGTATATCCCAATCATCGGTCTTTTCACCGGGATACAGTGTAGGACGATATTCACCGCTCACCTTATCATGTACCCATTCTGCCATGTGCTAACTCCTTTTCAATAATTGTACCACTGAAAAACAACACTGTAAATATACTTTTTATCGCACAGAGTTTTTCATTATGTAATCAGTAACAGCAGTATCATCATCAAGATGGTCAAAGATACTGTCATCAAGACGTGCCACAGCATCTGACTGCTTAGCCTTATCATAAGTAAGTGTGTACTTGACACCCTCTCTGTCCGTTATAGTAAGACTAAGCCCCTGATTAACGATTTTACTTGCCTTTACCAGAAGCAACGCAAGGAAATCAAACGACCATGACTGCTTCTGCAACAACCTAAGTGCCTTTCGCCGCTTAGCCTGCTCATAATATATCCTGAACAACTTCACAAACAGCGAAGGCTCCTTACTTACTTTCACCTTGTTTTTAGTCTTTTTCATTGTTTCTTCCCATTCCACTTACTATGTCAATGAAATTAGGGTTAAGCCTACCTGCATCAGCAGATGACTGACCACCCAAGGAACGTGACAGCTTACTTCGCCATCTGTTGACCTTAGCTTCTGTCTTACCTACCGTTGCCTTGTCATCAGGTTTCTCTTCCAAAGTCTTTACATCACCATTACGCTTGACAACATAAACCTTTTTCTTGTCATTGGAACCAAACAGCTTATTGTACATGTTCTGCTTATCATCATGCATACGCTGCTCGCCAAACAGCTCACCGTACTCACGTTCCTTATTCTCATGCTGACGTGTGGCATAACTGTCCTTGAACCTGTCATCTTTGTCCATTTCTCTGGCTCGCTTATCCTCAGACGTAGCTGCAGCTTTCTTTTCCTCTGCCTTACCACGGTTACTATCAGTACGCCACTGTACATAGTCCTTAACGATAGCTGCCATCTTCTCATTCTCAGGCAAAGAATTGTACTTAGTAAGTATATCTTTGTCACCTTTGTCTCTGGTATTGGCAGTATTGGTGACGTACTGCTGCAGAGCTTTTTCCTCGTCAGTGTCCAAACCAAGCTTATTAAGCTCAGACTTATCTGTATCACGGAAATAATTGTGTACAAGTGAACGGTAACGCTTACGAAGCTCATCACGTGTCATGTTTGAACCGTCACCATGCTTCAAGCTCTTGTCATCAGGTGCAAAGATATTCGCAGCGGTATTACGCTTCGCTGTATCTTCTTCCGCTCTGAAACGCTTGCGCAATGTATCCTTGAACCCTGCATCAGCTATCTTCTGTCTTTCCTCCGCTCTTGAAGCCTGTTTCTTACCTGACATGTAATCACGAAGCTTGTCATAGTTTTTATCCACCATAGCGAACTCAGGAAAATAACCTTCCGTCTCTGCTTGTTTACGTATGGCAAGCGGATAATCCATAACACGTATCTTACCACCCGGTGTCATACTTGTAGTGCCATCATATTCAGCGTACTTAGGTGCAGTGCCGAACCTGTCCCAGTTCATAGCTGACTGGAAATCATTTATCATGTTCCATGCAGCCTCTGGGTCTTCCTGCCACATAGGATGGTTGAAGTTATATATAGGCATACCCATTGTCAACGGTGCAGGCATCTTTTTCATCTTGCCATTCTCATCTCTGATAATCTCACGTGTAACAGGGTCAAGACGAGGTACCCAATGGTCTGTAGGACTTGCATAGTAGTTAGACATGAACTTGACTACTTCCTCATCAGGAATATCCACAGTAGTATCAAGCTCACCAAACCTACCAACAGCATTATTCACCTTACCATACTTTTTCTTAATATTACTGTCATGTACAAATGCATTGCCTTCAATAGACTTCACCGGTGCCATGTCGTTCTTACGAAGCATGTTACGTGCCTCTCCATCATCCAGAAGCGATTGACTTACAACAGGCGAAGGCACACCATGTTCAGAGTCAAGCTGCCGTGTGCCCTTGTCCTTCATATCAAAACCAGAGCTATAATTCTTCACATTCTCTGCAGTATCATAATCAAACGCTTCAAGACCCCTGCGCTTCGCCATTACATCACGTGCATATTCCATACGCTTCTTAAGCGGTATAGTCTCATCATTGATGCGTGGGTCATATGTAGGGTCCGCATAAGGATACAGAGGTGCAAGTAAAGGACTGAAATCACGTGAGTCGTTAAGTATGTTAGTAAGTACATCGCTGTTACGGTTAGAGAAGTTAGGTGCCACATCCATAAGCTCAGAGTACTTATAGTTAGGATTACCTGCGTAATCATAACCAAACTGAGCCATGTTCTCAGGAAGCTCAGTATCACCATAACCAATGATACCTATACCCTGTGTATTCTCCTTTATACCACCGTTGTCAGGAGTATTACCATAGCCGTAGTAGGCATATCTGTCCTTTGTCTTATTACGTCTGGGTACAAAGCCTTCATACGTAATATCCTCATTAAGGTTAGAGGCTACAGACGGAAGGTGCTTGTACAGAAGGTCATACATGCCCGGTCCAAAAGGCACTTTAGACGGAAACATGTCATTGATACGGTTACCGTTGTCATCAAAAGCTGTGACATCAAACACAGGCGCAGACTTAACAAACTTACCCCTACCCAAGTAAGACCTACCCCAATCTTTAGGCATTGATACTAATACTCTCATATGCACACTCCTTTACATCTCTATATTAAAATATACCACCTTCCTCATCAGGTGCAAGTGCTTTCAAAATATTTGACTGCATAAGGTTAGTTCTATTCTGAGCCAATACATCTTTAAGCTTAGACTCCAAAGGAGAGTTTACTTCCAGTTCAGGTCCAAGCTTATCCCTAAACCAACCTATGTTATTGTCAAAGGCATCCTCAATCTTATTACCATAGTCATCTACAAGATAATCTTCTACGTAATCACCATTGTTAAATCTCAACTGTGGGTACTTAATGCCTCTATTCATAGCCTGTGCATCTTTATACCCTAACCACTTTTTATGTAGGTTGTATGCTTCTTCAAGACTAGGTGAAGGTTCCTCATCGGCTATATCATCCAAAAAACTAAAATAACGTGGTGTTTTACCTGCCAATGCATCTGCTCTTAGCTTCATCTTATGCCTGAGATAATCTATCTGACCACTAGGTGCACTTAATAAAAGCTCCCTGTTCTTATCTGCATAAGCTTTCCACATATTCTTATAAAGATAATCCTTGTACCCTTCCAAATCTTCATTTTCTTTCTGCTGTAGCTTATTGTTCCTTTCTTTAAGTATACTATCAAGACGTTCTTTAACACTGTCAATAGGTATACCCTTATATTTACTTGTGTATAAAGATTCATTCGCTAACTTTTCCGGGCTATACTCCAACATGTACTCAAGTAATGGGTTATACTTGCTAACATCTACATCATCTCTGAGTAATGCATCCCTGTACTTATTGTCAACATTGGGATATTCTCGATATAGAGTATTTAATCCTGACATCCATGCAGGTGTAGTTTTACTATCCCTATCTGGGTCTTTAGCCAATACCTTATTGATATAAGCTCTCAGACTATTATCATCGTTAAATCCCCAACTCATACACATGCTCCTTTACATCTTTTTACCTATCACGTTCCACATTGCATACCGCATTGCAGGCAACAGGTCGGGATGGAACGCTTTAAGGTCCACCTCTTTATATATCTCGCCATTAGGACCACGAAGAAGTATAGTAGAACATACCTCGTGCTCACATTTACCACCTTTCATCAACAACAGGTCACCGCGTCTAAGTACATCACGAATCTCATCATACATGATTGCCTTATCCGTCTTATGTGCATTGTCTATATTAAGACGCAGTTCATCATACCCCTGACCTTCAAGACGCAGGTTAATGTTCATATAATCCGTCAAGTGTTGGTCAGAGTCATCTGCATCCCACAAAATACGTTTATTAGCTTCCTTAAGCGGCAGGTCAGGGAAATAGTCAAGTGCAGTTCTCCACGCAGCCTTTACCTGCTCACACAAGTATTCAAGCTGTGATATACCACGATGCATGATGTCCAGACGATTGAACTTATCCTCCCAGAACTGGTAGCCACGCTGCTCGTCATCATTCCATACCGCACCCCAGATAGTATCATTATCACCTACACCATAATCAATACCGAAAAGTATACGTGACGGTTTAATAGATGGCATAGCCTCACGCTTATCATATGTATGATACTCAGGATACAAAAGAAGGTCATCATCATATGCCCACTCACCATTATACTCACGTCTTGCGAACGAACTTGACCAATCAAGACCCTTATCACGGAGTACTTTCTCTACGAACTCCTTACGCATCTCAAGCGATACTGGATGTGGGTTATCTCTCCATGTCCAAGAGAAGTGCGGAACTTCCCATGTCTTCCATACTTTCTCACCATAAGTACCCTTAATTCTAGGTGGTGTACCTGCACAAACGAACATGTAATCATCTGCATAGTCCATCTGCATAGGCTCAAGTACTTCCTGCTGCAAGTACTCAAGAAGCTCGCTCTTTAAGTGGAAGAACTCATCAATTACGATTACTTTGGCAGCTTTACCTCGAATCTGGTCAGGGTCTTTGGTATTAGAAAGACCACGTATCGTTATAGAAGAACCATTGTCAAAATGTGTCCAGTCAAAACGCTGTCCACGCTTATTCTTAAGCTGACACACATCGATAATGTCCTGTGCAGCCTTGTCTACAAGTGCCTCAGACAGGTCCATAGTCTCACCGATGTACATAACCTGTGTACGTGGTCTACGAAGACACTCAATCATAAGTAATGCAACAAGTAAATGAGTCTTACCTGCACGTCTCGAACAACAAATGAGTTTAGTACCGCTACCTGAGTTAAGTACCTCAAGCTGCTTGTCAAAAAGTGTCTTGATTATCGCATATATGTTATATGCATTGTCGTAGTCATACTCAACCTGCTTAGTCTCGGCAGGTCTACCGTCAACACGGTCATGCAGGTATATGGCAAGCTTGGAATCGCCATGCAACGCACGTTTATACATCGCATGTTCCAACGCATCTTTTCTCTGGTCACCGTCTGTGTAACATGTAGTCACAAGCTCATTGACCATATCAAGCTGCTTAGCTGCCTCGCGTACCC
>JAEEGL010940019.1_pt1 | contig 24622 bp, 23 predicted proteins | sample 9134231 | NCBI WGS metagenome assembly JAEEGL01 (sample SAMN16246548, study PRJNA631951) | gut metagenome | biome: gut microbiome; feature: rumen; material: fiber-attached | host: Bos | place: Iran: Karaj | collected 2018-10
CTTTATTTTGTATTGCACTCGGCTTTCACTATCTTTGTCACCATCAAACATACATTTAACAACCCAATAAAATCTATTTGACATGAAAATCAGAAAATTCTTGGCCTTCATGCTGGCCGCAACAACCCTGTTCGCCTTCACATCTTGTGGCGACGACGAAGAAGACGGCGAAGAAGACGGCGACGTAGTCATCAACGGACACGGCTACAACATCGCCTTTGGCGCCTTAGATATTAACGAGGATGATGGTGGCTACCATTTTGCTCTTGGTAACGATTTGAATGATGATCCCGTTATATGTTTTGACATCCCCTCCGAAGACTTTTTGGGTAAGACACAGGATTTGACCGCAACGAATTATTCCACTGACACTGGTTGGTGGACATGCATCTGGTGGAGCAACAAGAGAACCTATTGGAGTGACGAAAAAGAAGACGAAGAAAAGAGATTCAAGAGTGGCAGCCTGTTGGTTGAGAAGACAGGAAATACGGCTTCGGTGACCGTAGATGGCTCGGATGTTGTAGCCGAAGTCTTCCGCGTCATAGCCAAGGGCAAGACCAACGACGGCAACACATTCTCCATATCCTTCGAAGGTCCCTTCGTTAATTATTATTGGATATTTGGCGGAGACAAAAAAGCGCCCAAAAAAGAAGGAGCCCCCCAAATAAAAGGTCAAAACAAATAACAATAACAATAACAATAACGATAACGATAACGTCAACAAAAATCCCCCGACGCTGTGTCGAGGGTTTTTTTGTTTTGTCTTCGTAGCGACTTTGTCGCGTTTCGTAGCCGCTTTGCGGCGTTTCGTTTTCGTAGTAGGCTTTGCCTACGTTTCGTAGTCAACGCAGTTGACGTTTCGTTAAAAGTTAACTTTTAAACCAGCATAACTAATCTTAAACATAGTTATAGCGAATTTAGCCAGGCATTCATGTCATCCAGATTGTCGAATGTCGTCACTTTGCCCTCTTCCGCTTGTTTCTTGGCTTCATCCACACGAGCAAAAAACTCCTTACGAGACATCGCAGTAGGGTCTGCTTGGCGTTCACTCACAAGCCTACGAAGGTACTTTGCCACGCGAGTGAGTGTGGATTCATCTTCGGCAAGAGCACCAAGGTTTCGTAATATTTCGGCGTTCAGTGCGCCCATCTGTACGGCTGTCATAACTCTTGATACTAAATTATTTTAGTGCAAAAGTATATACTTTTACTGAAATTGCAAAATAAAACGAAAGAAATATAACCTCCGTTAAAGCGGATTTGAAAAAGGAAGGCGACTCGCTGTGAGCCGCCTTCCTTCTTGTTCGAGCGGATGCAATCCGCGTTTCGTAGCCGCTTTGCGGCGTTTCGTTTTCGTAGTAGGCTTTGCCTACGTTTGACCTATCGGGCTTCCTCTTGGAAGTTAGAAGGAGATAGAAGGAGATAAAAGAAGGTAGAGGACGTTTGTATTGTCCCTTTAACTCCTTTTTAACTCCCCTTTAACTCCCTTTTAACTCCCGTTTAAACCTTTAAGGCTGCGATTGAGCGAGAGCAGAGCAATGCTCGCATTATCTCTGCCAAGCGTGAGCAGTCTCGATGCGAAGCATCAAACTTTTAAACCTTTAAACTTTTAAACCTTTAAACTTTTATTGGCATTTAATAAAAATTTTGTAACTTTGCACACGATATTGCACACGAATATAATTCTACATTGCTATGACATCCGTACAAATGCAACTTAATTCCGAACTCTTTGGCGCGCTCCAAATCATTTCGGAGGATGAAGGCTTAATGAAGAAAGCAATCAAGTCGCTCAAGCGCATTGCCTCCAAGAAGAAAGCCCAGGACGAGACGGAGTATCTAATGTCCTCTCCCGCTATGGCCGAAGTTATACGCCAAGGGCAGGAAGACATCAAGAACGGTCGTGGCCGAGTTATCAAGCTGGAGGATATATGGAAATAAAGTTCCTCCCCAGGGCCGAGGAAGATTTGGAATATTGGAAGCAGACAGGAAACAAGCGCATAATGAAGCGCATTTCGGCTCTGCTGGCAGATATTCTAGAGCATCCCTTTTCGGGCATCGGCAAGCCTGAGCCTCTGAAAGGAGAGCAACATGGATTGTGGAGCCGTCGCATCACCGACGAACACCGACTGGTTTACTCCATCAGTAGCGGCCGGGTGTATGTATATGTCCTTTCCATGCGGTTCCATTACTCCAAATAGGATCATCGTTATTTTCGTAGCAGCGCAGCTGCGTTTGACCTATCGGTCTTCCTCTTGGAAGTTAGAAGGAGATAGAAGGAGATAAAAGAAGGTAGAGGACGTTTGTATTGTCCCTTTAACTCCTTTTTAACTCCTTTTTAACTCCCCTTTAACTCCCTTTTAACTCCCGTTTAAACCTTTAAACAGCACCGCAGGTGCGATTAAACTTTTAAACTTTTATCTCCACCAGTCGGAGGTAAGTTGTGGGTCACCCAGCCCAGCAAGCACGAAACCCGTGTTCAGTGAGCCGACAGGCACAGCCTGGGGCGGGCAACCACACTCCACGCAAGTCATAGCGGCAATCAGCATCGCCAGTTGCAGGCGACCCGGAGTCGTGGTGATGTCCGCCAGGCGGAACGAGCCGTAATCGCGCCCCATCAGTTCGCACACGCGGTCCACATACGCCGTTGTGCAGTTTTCCGAGGGCGGCGCCCAGCGGTTGATGATGTTCTGGATGTTCCACTCCTTCCCCGTCTGCTTGAAGTAGCGGAAGTACGACTGCAGGCACTTCACGGCCGCCCGATAGCCCCACGACATCGTCAGGAACTGGCAAAACACCCTGTCAGTCTGCGTGTAGCGCAGCCCCTGCCAGTTGTCCCCGAGCCGTATGTTCAGCGGGTTGCAGTTGCGCCAACCCCGCGATGATTCATATTTGTTCATAATTTTTGATTCCATTTTCTTATTTTCACTAATTTAAAAACACCTTAATGCAACAATGCAACATGCAACGTTGCAACGTTTTGCTATTGGGTTGTTTTCTTCCAATGATGCACATCCACCTTTTCAATCCATCCGTCCTTTTTCCATCGTGCGATGATGGAGCGGAGAGAAGAGTCCTCGCAAAACCCCTGCTTCAGGGCACGCAGGTCCCCCACTGAGAAAACGGCTGGCAATTGGTCGAACACCGAATGATTGGCACCATAGCGCTGCACCTCATCCTTCGCCACCACGAACTCATTTTGCAAAGCCTCGCCAAACGCCTTGATCTGTTGCTCCAGGCAATACTCAGCCATCATCTCCGCAAAGCGAAGAGAAGATGTACTCTCCTGGGATTGAGCATCCGGAAAATCCTCATCAATCTTTTGGCGACTGCTCTCAGTCGCTTCCTTCGTGGGGAGGGCCTTTTGGTTCTGTAGCAAATGATGAACCACTCCACATCGAAACCCAATCACTGAAGCCCTTTTGCGGTAAACATCCATCACGCGGTCGATGTTCTTTGCAGCCACCACACGCTTCTCCTCCACCCAGCACTCCATCGTCTTTCGCAGTTGCGGTGTGTCCACGAAACCCGTTTGTGCGCGCAGCCAGTTCACTGCCTCCTGAATCCGCGCCTCGTCCTCCTCCGAGCGACGTCCGAATTTCGGCATCCGTGCGAAACTGCTATCTGGCATCTCGGCCACCAACACGCGTGAGGAAAGTCCGTTCTCGATATTGTCCTGTCGGAAACACTTCCGCAAAGCCCCGTTCGTTCCCAGCATCGTCCAGTTGTACGCAACCCTCACTACGCCCGACTCAGCCTGATCCGAATTGTAATCCTGTCCCCATTCGCCGTTGTCGAACGACAGGCGATAGATGTCATACTTCGACGACCACGAACCCGCGCCGTTCGTTTTTCTCAGCGTGTCCAACTCCTCGCAAAACGAGTACAGCGTGTGTCCATTCGAGTTCTTCAGGCGCTTCAGCAGCGTCGAACACGACACCGTCACAGGCACCATCCTAATCATCACCTTAGGGTCTTCCGGAGCCTTCTCGTTCGCCCTTCTGCCCTTCTTCTGTTCCTTCCATTCGTCCTCACGTTGGCGAGCCAGACGGTCCTCCTTGTCCAACTGGTGTTTCCACACATCCACAGCCCCCTTGCACACACTCTTGCCGCTCGCCTGCTCACCGCGGATAATGCTCATCAATCCCAGTCGCATACGTTGTCCGTCGCAATACTCCACCTCCACACCATCCGCATACGCCGCCGCAAGGGGCAACACCGCGCACAACACAGGCATATACATATCCTTCGGCACACCCATCAGACTCTCCCTCAGCCCCATCGGCAATTCCTCCACGTCCAACTTAAAGTCAGGATTCGTGTTCTCGTTCCAATTCTCGTTATCGTTAGCGTTATCGCTAACCTTAACCTTATGTTGTACTTTTGCGTTGATTTCGCGCAGGTTGGCATTCATGAAGCCCTTGCCTGTGTCGTACTTCTCGTAGAAATAGTCAATCAGCTTCTGGCAATCCTCCGTTTGCGAATAGTTAGGCAAACGTTCTGCCACCACTGCCATCAACTGCTCTCGACTCATCAATTTTCCAACGCCCACCGACATCACCGCCATCAAGTTCGTGTGCCAGTTATGCACGCCCCACACATCCATTGCCTCCACGTCCAGCCCTGCTTGCTTTGCGCACAAGTCAAACGCCTCCAGCGAAGTCCTCAAGGCAACAACCCCCTCACTCTTGTTGTATTCCTTCTCGCTATTTTGAATCTTGTATTTTGAATTTTGAATTATTGGGTTGTTTTCGCTATTTTGAATTTTTGACTTTGAATTTTGGATTATTGAGTTGTTTTCTTTAGCGTCAAACAACCCATCGCTGAGGAAGAGAATATAATCCCTCGGTACCAGGAAAGAACAGCGAGCCATATCCTTCACACACCCATCATACGCTGTGTCACCCAACTGCTGCGACATCCACTTCTGAGCCTCTGCCAACGACATCCCCGCCGGCATGCGGAACACCAGTCGCAACCCCTCCATCGAGGGCGTTACATGCGCCAGCACTATGCCCAACTCTTCCGTGCGGCTTGCCACCCTCTCCTCATAATATCCGCGAGGATTCTCTATGTGGTCGATGTCGTACATCGAAAGACCTGAAGGCACAGCCTCCTCGTTCTTTCTTCGTCCCTGGGGGAACATCGCATGCGGTGTCATCACGGGCAACTGCCGTTTCAGTTCCGCCTTCTTTGTTTCATACTCCTCGCGAGTCAGTTCCCCGCGTTTCCAAGCCTCCCATGCATCCGCTATCTCTGCGCATGTGCGCCCTGTCTGCGACGCGTCCACCATTTGGTGGAAGAGCTCGGGCGTGCACTCGCACACCCGACTCTTTACTGATAATGCAATTCCAAACATAACGTTCACTTACGAATTATTGATTGTGGGTTCACTCTCAACCACGCGGCCAGATAAGCCACCTCGTCGATAAGCAAATCGCGTATCTCCTCTGCACCCAGTCGTTGTGGAAAGGATAGGCACACCTTCACATCGCGCTGTGTTGCCTTCATCACTCCGTGCTCCGTTGCAGTCAGCACGCTGTATCGAGGTTTTCCTGTGATGCTGAATGGTTGGAAATGGCCACTGCCGTCCTCCTCCACCGTCATACGTCCCTTGCGGCTCATCGCCAAGTTCTTCACACGCTTCCCCAAATCCTCTGCACTGGGGTAAACATTCACGTTCTCGTTGGCCATGTAGATGACCGTTGCGTCCCGCAGGACGACTTTAGTAATTTTTTTACTCATCTAAAAGAGCATTGTGAGGAAGAAGTGATGAATTGGTACCTTTTCACTCGCGAGACTTCCGCACTCACTTCGCTCTGGTTAGTAATATGTTAGTCTGTTCTCGTTAGCAAAGATTTATTCTTTCCACGTAGATTGTGTTCGCCTGCATCTGTTCGCCCGATTGCGAAGTCCAGGTGCGCACCGCCATCGTACACTGCACGCGATATTCGCGCATCTTGTCAAACTGCGGACAGTTCACGGCCCTTTCGCCTGTGATTTCTGCGACGAAGGTGTCCAGCCCGTCCGTCAACTTCAGCACGACGGAGTTTGCCACGCGCTCTTCGCCCGTCTTCTTGTCCTGATACTGGCGAGTCGTCAGTTGCGACTGCTCAAGAATTCTCACTCTTTTTTCCATAATAGTAATAATTAAAAGATGAATAATAATTGTTTTGCGGTGAGGTTTTGGGCGGAGCGAGTGGAGAGTGAACTTGTTCTATCTCCGTAGAGATGCTCTGTATCTCAACCTCACCGCAAAGGTACGAAGAAACGCAAAAAAATACCCCCTACGCGAGGGGGTACGCGTAGGGGGTACGGGTTGCGATAATATGCTTATTATCAGCGAATTATTTTTTCAAGTTTTTTTCGATATTCATCAAAGTATGCACACTCGTTTATTGCCGTATTGTAGTCGTTGCGCAGGTTCTTTCTGTTCCACAACTGCTCAAACACCTTCCATTTGTTCTTAATCCCCAGCACCTCCGCCACACGGTCGGCAAGCATTGCCGCCTGAGGGCGAGAGAGCCCCACAGGTTGCCACGCTTCGTCCAGCAACCCCTCGTCCACCAGCGCCTCCATCAGTTTCTCCGCCTCCTCGCTGCGCAACGCCTCAGGCATTTCGTTATTGTTATTGTCTTTTGTTTTGGTACGCGCAGCGTTTTCGTTTTCGTTGACGTTGACGTTGACGTTTGCCTTATCCACATTCAGATACACATTCTCGTTGTCGTGCACGTCGATGTACGAACCCTGCACATTAATCGTATTTCCTGCCATATTCGTTCCCTCCCTGTTACATCACCACACTTGCGTTGTCATGCACATCGTTGTAGTTGCCAGCCACATTCACCACCTTTGGTTCCGTCTGTTCGTCATCAAGGTGGTCCAACAGGTCCATGATGTCGTCCGGCATCTCCAGTTTGGCGCTGGTCAGCATCTCCGAGATGACTGTCTTTGCCGCCTCCCTCTTTGTCTGCGTCTTGCGCTTCGAGGTATTCAGGTAGATGCGCAGCGCCTTCTGCAAGTCGTCCTGCGAGGCCTTCTTGGCCATACCTGTCGACAACTTGCCCATCTCCGTCAGTTTCATCTCCAGTTCCGCCCGCTGTTGTCTCTCGTCCTGCAGTTGCTGCTGCAGTTCCTCGTTTTCCTCCCTCAGCAGGCGGTTTTCCTTCATCACCGCCTCCACCCTTTCCAACACCCGCAGTTGAACCTCCAGCTGCCCAGCACGCTCCGTAAGTTCCTCGCGCTCCCTCTCGAGCCCTCGTCGCGCATTGTGCGCAATTTCACTAAAATTCCCTAAGGACATGTCCATAATTTTGCCCTCCTAACAAATTAAAAGTTAATAAGATAAAAGAAAAAAAACGAGCAACTCGCCGCTATCGCGAATTGCTCTGCAAAAGTACAAATAAGTCTGGATTTCGCAAAAGAAAATCGCACTTATTTTTCCACAATTTTCAGGAGTTATCAACACCCCTCCCCTTCGCCCAAAGGTTTACGCTTATTTTCCGAACTTTGCGGCAACCTCCTTAAAGAGGATAGCCTTTTCCAACATCCACTGATAAGCCTTCGACCAGTTCTCGCGCTTCTTCGGGTTAATGTCCTCTGTGATGATAATTCTGGCCGCCTTATTTGCCGCTCTCCACTCAACTTCGCTGCCTAGCATCGTTGCAATCTCGTTGGCGTGCGACTTGAACTGTTCAAACAACTCCTTGTCGTCGTTGATGTATATTTCTGCACCAACTATTTGTTTCTGCGTGTTGATAGTCAACGCCACATGATAAGCCGAACTACCCACACTCAAATCATACCAATGCTGGGGTTGAGCCTTGCGAGAGCGGAATTCCCGCTTAAAGTCCTCATTGTGGCTCATCTCCTCATTGAAGCCCGTCCAGAACTCCAGTTTCATCACTTGCGTATCCGAAAGTTCGTCTATGGCCTTCATCGTCTTCGACCAGTCGTTAGGCTTCTCCACGATGTTGAAGCGAGGCGCTTTCTCAGAGTCGCCAATTTGCCACAACTCAATCTCCAGCAGGAAGAACCCGATGTTGCTATCCGTATGTTGGTTCAGCCATTCTATTGCCTGACGATGTTCGTCTCTGGCGTGCTTCACCACCCACACAATCACCTCAGCACCTTTGCCCGAGGCGTATGTTATCAGTTTGCCCAGATGGTCGTGATTCGTGTCCTCCAACTGGTTTTCGATGATAACCTTGCGATTCGTTCCCACCTCCTTCGCAAAGATGTCCACATTGAAACTGCCTACGGAAGACTCCCTCTCTTCCAGTTCCAGTTCCGTATCTATGGCCTCTGCCAAGAGTGCAAGATTCTCTTCCTTTGCCAACCACTTTGTGAAGTCATTCGCCTCGTGAGGCCACACCGACCTGAGGTCGGTAATGCGTACCATTTTACCTAACTTGTCCATATTGCTTGTTTTTATTTTTTCAATCCTTCATTCTTCTCGTCCTCTGCTGCTTGGGGCAAAGAGGGGGTTAGCTCAACATATTCGGCGGAGGGGTTTCGATAGTTCAGATACATAGCCTTCGCCATTTCGCCCATCACGCGCTTGTAGAACTGTTCGTCCTCGAACAACTTTGAGAAGGCATCCATTTGCTCCATGTAGCACTTTTGTGCCACCTTGTCAAACTCTTTGGGGAAGATGCTCGTCTCAAACATCTGTGCATCGTTGTTCTTTGCCTGTTTCTTCAGCGTCTTGCAAGCCTTCATCATCTTGTCGTAGATGGTTTCCACGATGACTCTGTCGGCTTCTGTGAACTTGCCTGCATACATGATATTGATTTTCTCGATGATGTTCGCCAGCAAGTCTGTTTTCATGTCCGCCTTCTTACCTTGTGTTCCCTTCTCTGGCTTCAGCGTTTTTTCCTTCTCCGTTGGAACAAGTTCTATCGCACCAGAGAACGATTCCTTCAGTTTGTTGTTCACGAGGGCCAACTTGTTGTTCAGGTTCACCTTCTCGTGCCCCACTTTGGGAATGATGCGATAGAAGTATTCTGCAAAGATGTAGGTCTTGTAAAGTTCCCGGTCGAAGGTGCGCACCACTTGTGCCATATAGGAATAGAAGCGAATGAAGTTTTTCAGCAGCGAACGCACCTTGAACTGTGCATCCTCAACCAGCATCTCATAGGCATTCAGGGCAGGCCTCAGGGCGCTTGCCAACTTGCCCATATCTGTGTCGCCCTGTTTGCGCTTTGCATAGATTTTGTAGGCCTTTTCCTCGTCTTCCTCGTTCCACAGATGATACTTTTTCAGTTCTGTTTCGTATTCATACACCACATTCACATCCACCGCATCGCTCAACAGCGTTTCTTCATAGAAGGGCTGGAACGAGGCCTTGATGCTCTCGGCTGTATTGACGAAGTCCAGGATGTAGGTGTCTGTCTTTCCCTTGCAGCTACGGTTCAGTCGCGACAGCGTCTGCACAGCCTTCACGCCCTTCAGTTTCTTGTCCACGAACATTGTGTGCAGCAAGGGTTCGTCGAATCCCGTTTGGTACTTATCGGCCACGATGAGCACATTATACATGTTGCTGCTGAAGAACAAGGGCAACTGCCGTTCCGAAATGACCACATCGCTCGTGCTGTTCAGTTTGGGTTCGGTATATTCCTCGCCCTGATACTTCACCGTTCCTGAGAACGCCACAAGCGGATGGACATCCGTGTAGCCCATCTTCTTGCAGTATTCGCGCACGAGGAACAGATACCTCACCGCATGTGCTCGCGAGGGCGACACAATCATCGCTTTCGCCTCTCCGTCTATCTTCGACAGCGTCACTTCGCGCAGTTTCTCCACCATCACTTCCACCTTCTGCTGCAACACATATTCGTGTTCGTCATGAAAGCGCTTGATGGCTATCGTTGCAGGCACTTCCTCGAATTCGGGATTCTCCGAAACGGCCTTTGCTATCTCGTAGCTGGTTTCTATCGTGGTGTAGTATTTCAGCACATCCAGAATGAAGCCCTCGTCAATTGCCTGACGCATCGAATAGTGGTGGAAGGCATCGTATTTGCCGTCTGCCCTCATCAAGCCAAAGGTCTGCAAGGTCTTGGGCTTCGGGGTTGCCGTGAAGGCGTAGAAATAGAGGTTCTTGTGCTTGCCTTGTGCCAACAGCGTTTCCGTCATCACATCCATGCTGTCCTTCAGTTCCTCCTCCGTCTTTTCCTCCCATTCTGCCATTTCGCGCAGCGCTTCGTCTGTGTCGGCCAGCGCCTCTTTCAGTTTCTCCGCGCTCTTTCCGCTCTGGCTGCTGTGTGCCTCGTCAATCACGATAGCGAAGTTCTTCTGCGCGTGTCCGTCCAGTTCCTTGTAGATAAGCGGGAAACGGTGGATGGTGGTAATGATGATGCGCTTCTTGTCGTTGATGGCGTCGCGCAGTTTCGACGAGTTGTCGCTGTCCGTGATGGTTTCTATCTGTCCCTGCTTATGGTCGAAACCCAAGATGGTTTCCTGCAATTGGTTGTTCAGGATGCGGCGGTCGGTCACCACAAACACCGATTGGAACATCTCCTTGTCTTTCATATCGTGAAGAGACGACAGGCGATAGGTGAGCCAGGCTATGGAGTTTGACTTTCCGCTGCCCGCGCTGTGCTGCAACAGATAGCTCTTCCCCTCCTTGCTCTGCTGGGTGTCGGCAATCAGTTTCTCCACAACATCCAACTGGTGGTAGCGTGGGAAAATGATTTTGGCAGATTTCAGGGTGACCTTCTTGCCACACTCCAACTTCACCTTCGTTTCTATTTGCAAACTGATGTAGCGTTGGAGCAAGGCAAGCAGCATTTCTCTGCGCAACACTCTTTCCCAAAGGTAGCTTGTGGGGTAGCCGTCGGGGTTGGCGGGATTGCCTCCGTCGCCAATGTTGCCCGCTCCGTTGCTTCCCTGATTGAAGGGCAGGAAACGGGTTTCCTCACCCGCCAGTCGTGTGGTCATCACCACCTCGTTCAGGTCCACACCAAAGTACACCAAGATGCGGTTGTTGAACTGAAACAGCGGTTCTTTGGCGTCGCGGTCGTACATATACTGGTGCTTCGAGTTCTCCACCGACTGCCCCGTAAACTGGTTCTTCAGTTCCAGCGCAACCACAGGGATGCCGTTGACCGACAGCACCATATCTACGGAGTTCTTGTTCTCTGTGGAGTAGAAGAACTGGCGCGTTTCTGTCAGTATGTTCGCGTTGTATTTCTCCACCAGTTCCTCGTTCAATCCCGATGCCGGCTCGAAATAGACAAACTTCAGCCCTATGCCCCTATCCTTGATGCCGTTTCGCAGCACATAGATGAGTCCGCTCTGCGCCACATTGCTTTGGAACATCTTGTAGAGTTGGCTTTCTGCCTGCTCGCCGTAGATGTTCTTGTATCGTTCCCATTGTTTGGGTTGTGTGGCTTCAATAAACCGTATGAGCACAGGCATATCTATGGCTCTCCGCTTGTCGTAGGTGGCCATCGTGCCTTTCACATATCCGCCTTCGCTCAGCAGATACGCCTCAATGTCTTGCTCAAAGTTCTTTTCTTTGGTTTCCATCGCTTAATTGTTCTATGTGAAAATCAAATTGTTTCTTCCTAACTTCTAACTCCCATGTTGGAATGTCTGGCCGGTGTTGGTCATCAAAACAGTCCAACAAATTGTCACGCGTCTCAGGTTCTAACAAGCCTTCAAGAATATACGGCCTTGCATTATTAAAGAGCCCCAACAGATACTCATTCATTCTATCTAAAAGCCCTACGGCTTCACCAATAATCCCGTCGCGATTATCCTCATTCAAGTCAACCTTCAAGTTGCTCATACTTAATCCGTGAGCATATTGTGATATAAAGGAAAGATTATCTATGTATTCACATTTCCCTATCCTATCATACAAATCTCTCCATTTATATTGATTGTACTTTGCTTCTGAGGTGTATTTGAAATCCTTGAACTTCCAGTTCCTATCCTCAACAATCTTGTTAAATGCTTTCTCGTCTTTGGCTTTCAATGGCGACTCGTCAAGCATTTCCTGCACATCGCGCATCATCTGTTTACGAAAGTCTCGGTTTAACTGCAATTGCTTATTCACATATTCCAGTTCTTCTTCGGATAAAGACTCTTTGTTAAAGTCACCTTCTGGTAGTACCATCATATTTCTCTCGCATCCATCCAAGACATATAGACAATGTCTAAGCAATCGCAAGTTCTCATCTGGCTCCATATAAATCAAGTGGAAGACAGAAGTGCTATCTCCTAACATCCTTAAGATGCAATTTGCTGCCACATAATCTCTTTGTTCGCAAACTACTTGAATGAATGTGTCAAAAGACTTGCATCGAATCTCGCAGAATAGAGCGACATATCCTTCAATAAACTTAACAGAAGCATAATTGCGACAAAGATTGCGAACTCTCTTTACTGTATTCGCAAAGAAATAGTATGAGTAACGGTATCTTTTAACAGTAGAATACCCAAACTCTTGCGTTCCATCTATGTGCAATTTGCGTCCCATCTATACCACTTCTTTTTTCCCTGTTACATATTCGTAAATGACGCTCTTCTTATATTCCTTCAGTTCCTCTATCTTGTCTTGCTTCAGGGCTACCAATTCATCAACCTCACTACAAACCCTATCCAGATAATCCGCTATCTTTTGCTGCTCGTGAAGAGGTGGTAATAATACCTTACACTCTCTGAAAACATCTCTACTTATTGTCTTTCGAATTGTGCCTGTTGCACAAGAGGAAAAGTAACTTAAACAGAAATGATTATTAGTAATATACTTTTTGTAACTCAAAGATATGCTATCATTTGACCGAAAGCGCAACACGTGATAACTATATGCAGTATTAGGAAGTTCCTCCATAACAACTGAAGACAATCCTATATCTTCAACCGTTTCTGAACTTGGAGTATAAATCATATCTCCAACATATAGTTGGTGCTCAACACATTTATTCTGTGGAGCAGAAACTACCATATAATTGTGTTTCCTTAATTCTTTGGTGTTATTCTTATAGACATCGACATAATTGACAATATGGACAAGTTCTTCTCCTTCAATGATATTCTTGTCTATACCACTTGCCGTGAAGTTTCCTAAATTCCTAAGTTTAACGACCTTCCACTCCTTCGGAATCTCTCCAATCCAATCAATGCCGCTGTCTTTCATTGGGACATTGGGATTGAGACCTTTGGTGACCGCCTCTGTGATGACGGATTGCTTATAGGCTTTCAGTTCCTCTATCATTTTCTCCTGCAGGGCTACCAATTCATCAACCTCACTACAAACCTTATCCAGATAATCCGCTATCTTTTGCTGCTCTTGAAAAGGAGGGACACAAGTTTGTATCTGTCCAAAATCTGTTTCTGTTAAAGAACTCCTTAAATTTTTCGATAAATGAAGCAAGCACTTATGGTCATCCATATATCTTAACAGATAGTCATAATATGGAGGATAAGCTTTGTCTTTGAGAACGAATTGGCTATAAGCAGGACTAGTAACTCCATAATTTTTAATTAGCCCAACGCACCGAGGAGTAACATCAATATCAAACAAACAAAGAAGTAAATTGTTGGGACATATTATTTGATAGCCATCAAATGAAAGTGGCATCTTTCCCCCAGCATCCAAGTCTCTAACGATAACTCCATTCATCGTGAGTGAGATTATGTCTTGTCCTTGATAATGCTCTTGGATATCTTTCTTCTTGAACATTATATGTTTATGAGGCACTACCTTCCACTCCTTCGGAATCAGGCCAATCCATTCGATGCCGCTATGTTTCATTTCCCTACTCATCGTCCCATGATTTTAGCCATTAGTGCCGTTTCCTGTTGCTCCAGTTCCTGCAGATGGGCAAAGATTTCGTCGCTCTTGCGAGGAGCGACATACTTGTAGAACTCGCGCGTGAAGGGAATTTCATAGCCCGTCTTGCTGGCCTTTTCGTCCACCCAAGCATCGGGGGTGTAGGGATAGACATTCGCCTGCATGTAGGCCTCGATGTCTTGCTTGAAGGGAATGTTCTCCGTATCCTTCAGGCTCTTGTCGGGCTGGGGCTTGCCCTTCTTCAGGATGAGGTTGCCCTGCTCGTCCTTGAGGGGGCGCTCCACAGCCACCTTCGTGAACTTGAAGTCCTCGTTGTCCTTCACCTTGCTCTCCACCACCAACTCGCCGTCCTCGTAAACTCCATCCGCAAAGGCGAGATAGGCCTGAGCGATGAGGTCGATGCAGCGGTCAGTGAATTCGTTGCGCTTGTTGCCCAGCGACTTGCGACGCTTCTCGCAACACTTGCTGGCGTCAATCAACTGCACCTTGCCAGCACGCTCCACAGCCTTGTCTTTGGTCACCACCCAAATATAGGTGGCGATGCCCGTGTTGTAGAACATATCGTTGGGAATCTGCACGATGGCTTCCAGCCAATCGTTCTCCAAGAGGTAGCCCCGAATGTTGCTTTCTCCGCTGCCTGCGTCGCCCTTGAACAGGGGGCTGCCGTTCTGAATGATGGCCATACGGCCTGTGTCCTTCAGTTTGGCAATGCCGTTGAGCATGAAGAGTTGCTGGCTGTCGCCAATTGCGGGCAGACCTGGGGCGAAACGCCCCATTTCGCCACGCTTGTTCTCTTCCTCCACCGCTTTCTTCTCGTTCTTCCACTCGATGCCGAAGGGCGGATTGGAGATGATGTAGTCGAAGGTGTAGCCCTCGAACTTGTCGTCGGAGAGGGTGTTTCCGTGTCGCATGTTTTCAGCATCGCCGCCCTTGATGAGCACATTTGCCTTAGCGATAGCAAAGGTCTGTTCGTTCAGTTCCTGACCAAACTCGGTAATCTGTGCCTCTGGGTCTATCTCCGTAAGTTTCTCACTGAGGCAGTCGAGCATCTGACTGGTGCCCATCGCCATATCATAGACGGTGGCGGTGACGCCCTCCTGTGCCAACTTTTCACGCTGTGGGGCAACGAGCAGTTCCGTCATCAGGTAGATGATGTCGCGAGCCGTGAAGTGCGCTCCTGCCTGCTCGTCGTAACTCTCGGAGAACTTGCGGACAAGTTCCTCGAAGATGTATCCCATATCTACAGCGCTGATTTCGTCGGCACCCATATAGGCCTTCTTGCTGCAGAACTCCTGAATGACATTATACAGGATGCCGTTGTGGTCGAGTTTGGTGATTTCCTTGTCGAAGTCGAACTTCTCGATGATATCCACCACATTTTCGGAGAAATGGTTGAGATAGCTGCGGAAATTGTCGGCTATGTTGTCGGCATCGGAGAGAAGACCCTCGAAGGTGAAGGGCGACACATTGTAGAAGTCGTAGCCCGAAGCCGTAGTCAGGAATCCCTTGCGAACAGCCAACCCTCGCTGGTCGCAAAGGGCATTTGCGTCCAAAACGGCCTGTTTTGTGGGCGCAAGTGTGTCGGAAAAACGCTTGATGACACACATAGGCAATATCACATTGCCATATTCGTGAGGTTTGTATGTTCCCACCAACTTGTCGGCAATCGCCCAAATGAGGTTTGCCTTCTCCTGTATATTTACGGTTGTCCGCTTCTGTAGGTCTTCTGTACTCATATCTTATTTTTACATATTTCGCCCACAAATATACGATTTAGCGAGCAAAATGCAAAACTTGTTTGAGCATTTTCGAGCGTGAGTATATAAAACCAGAGGTTAAATATAGTGATATATGAGCAAAATAAAAAGACTTTTGTCTTTTATTTTTGAGACGAGTACTATCTTCAATACCGCGGAGAAGGATATACGGCAATGTGGGGGCAAAACCAAGGGAGGCAGGCGTTTCGCATACCTCCACCTAACGCACCAAATGTGTGCAAAATTCAAAAACGTTGCAACGTTGCAATGTTGCAACGTTGCATTAAGCACCTTTTAGAGGTGCAAAGCAGACCTTCGACCAAAGTGTTATTATAATATATAATATATTATATATTATAATAAAAATCTATTTTCTATAGAATATTAAATTATACTACTAATTATTTACATTTTGTTACCACCCCAACCCAGATGCACATATAGAAACACCTTAATGCAACGTTGCAACAATGCAACATTGCAACATTTTGCTCCCCAGAAAAACCTACTTAAGACCTCAAATTTTATATAATAAAATTTGCGTATGTCAGGAAGTTTTTGTATCTTTGTATAGGTTTTTAAAGGGGAGGAAAATAGTATTGTTGGTCGCGACACAATAGTATGCTTTGAACTGGAGAAACCTATCGCGAACCGCGGCGCGATAACGCCCTCAATGGACAAACGGCCCCCCTCTGTCTCCCCCCATAATGGGGGAGAAAAGGCGCCAAGAGAGGGCAAGAGAGAGTGTTAAAACAAAATTGTGAAAACGAGTGTAAGGGTAAAAACATCCAAGCCCTAATCTCTAATCCCTAATCTCTAATCAAAAACAAACAAAGTTATGGCAAACAAAGTTATTGGGGCATTGCCCTACAGCTTGTCGCTGAAGGTGGTTAATCCCGGCGACGCAGAGAGTGAGAAGAAAATCGGCGCTACCCTTCAGGAGCGCGAGTGTATAACCCTGAGCATGCTAGCGCAGCATATGGCTGATCACGGAACTCCCTTCTCCAAGGGTGTCATACAGGGTGTGCTGGTGGATATGGTGGAGTGCACCAAGGAACTGCTGAAGGCGGGCTACGGTGTGGACCTCACAGGTCTGGCCAAGTTCTCCCTGCATGCCAGCTCGAAGTTGGTGGATTCGGTGCAGGAGTTCAATCCCGCTACGGACATCAAGCGCATCAACATCCGCGCCAGCGTGGAGAAAGGCGCTACGGCCTTCATGAACACGGATGTCGACTACGAGTACGTGATGACCCGCGAGGAGCAGGCTGCCGCCAAGAAGGCTGCCAAGGCCGCTCTGCCTCAGGCTCCCGAGGACGACGACAACACCGGTGGTGGCTCCGGAAGTGGTGGTGATCCTGGGGTGACGGAATAGGTCCCCCTCGCGCCAAAGCTCGGGCGAATGGACAATGGACAATGGACAACGCCGAAGGGGTCGCGAGCGAATAGCGAGAACGAAGTGGCAATGGACAATTGATAATGGACAATTGACAATGCCGAAGGACCCTTTCGTTCAGGCGGATTTGAAATCCGACTGCAGAGAATATGGGGATTTGAAATCCCCGACTCAGCCCGATCGGATTACAAATCCGCTCGAACAAGGGGGGGGAACTTTTAACGAAACGCACCTAAGGGTGCTACGAAACGCGGATTGCATCCGCTACGAAAACGAAAACCTTGTGACCCCACCTATCCTCCCCTGTAGGGGAGGTATATTCCCCTCCTACAGGAGGGGTTAGGGGAGGTCATTAAACCTTTAAACCTTTAAACAGGGCGAAGCCCGATTAAACTTTTATAAAGAAACAAAATTATGAAACAAACTGCTAAGAAAGAACTCATCAAGTTCTTGTGGAAATTGCTAACCGCATTCCTCGCCGCCGCTGGTGGCGCAGCAAGCGCCAACGCCGCATGCGCATCTGGGTGGCTGTAAACAAAATTCCCCATCGTCTGGCCAACGGTGGGGATTTTTTGTACGAAAATAACGCGGAGCGTACGGATAAAAGTTTAAAAGTTTAAGGGTTTAAGGGTTTAAGGGTTTGATGCTTCGCATCGAGACTGCTCACGCTTGGCAGAGATAATGCGAGCATTGCTCTGCTCTCGCTCAATCGCAGCCTTAAAGGTTTAACTTTTAACGAAACGCACCTTTGGTGCTACGAAACGCGGATTGCATCCGCTACGAAACGTCCCTGCGGGACTACGAAAACAAAGACGAAAATCAGCAAGTCAAATACTATCGTCCCTTTCACTCCCCTTTAACTACTCTTTAACTTCCCTTTGACTCCTTCTAACTTCTTCTATCTCCTTCTAACTCCTTCTATCTCCACCATACTTATTCCTCCTTATTAATTACCCAAAGTCCGTTCTTGCGACTTCCTTCGCGGGTGATGACACCCAAGTCCTTCAGTTTCTTTATCTGCTTCTCTACGGCTCGCTGGCTGATGCCTATCTGCTCAGCGATGTCGGCGGCTGTGGAAGATGGGTTGGAACGAAGCAGGAGAAGAAGTTGTTTGTCATTTATTCCGAACTTTATTCCGAACTTTATTCCGAACTCATTGCCGAACTTTATTCCGAATTCCTTGTCAATGGACGATGATGGTTCCACTGCCTTCAATGGTTCTCCCTGGTGTGCCTTCAGTGTCTTGTATATCTCGCGGAGCATGAAGTCGATGAACGGCCCCGACTGCCCGGCTTTGGTGCTGGCGTTGATGGCATCGTAGTACTGCTGTTGATTGGCATAGACCATGTTCTCCACTGGCAGGTGCTCGAACAGGGGGTGCAACCGTCCGAGGATGAGCGACTGCCACAGGCGACCTGTGCGACCGTTGCCGTCGATGAAAGGATGGATGAATTCAAACTCGTAGTGGAACACGCACGAGCGGATGAGCAGATGGTCCTTCGAGGACTTCAACCAGGCAAACAAATCGTCCATCAGTCCTGGCACACGGTCGGCTGGTGGAGCCATGTGGACAAGTCCGCTCTCAGAGAACACGCCCACACCAGAACGACGGAATCGACCCGCATCATCCACCAGAGCCTGCATCATCACGCCATGCGCTTTCAGCAGGTCTTTTACGCTGTATGGGTTCAACGAAGGGTAGAGTTCGTAGGTCTGGATGGCATTCTTCACCTCCTGAATCTGGCGGATGGGTGCCACCACATTCTTACCATCAATGATGTCACGCACCTCATCCTCGCTCAGTGTGTTGCCCTCAATGGCCAGCGACGAGTGAATGGTCTTGATGCGGTTGGCCTTGCGCAGCCGCAGGCCGTCCTCTTGCTCCAGGCGGATGGCGTAGCGCTCCATCTGTGCCGAAATCTCGGCTATCAGGTTTATGGCCTCTGTACTGACCGTGAACGGCGGTGTGTATGTCGGTTCCTTGCTCATTGTCCCAGTTCTTTAATGATGTCCTCAATCTTTCGGTTCAGTTCATTGCCTTCGGCGACGAGGGTTTCCAACTTTGCGTTAACCTCATTGATATTGATGACTTCGCGTGTGTCCTCCTGTTCCACATACGAGGAAACGGAGAGGTTGCAGGTCGTTGGCTATCTTCCATATTGTTTTGTGCAGTTCCGCACGCTCGTTCCCTGTTGCCATACTTATTTCTTATTTTTACATATTCCGCCCACAAATATACGATTTAGCGAGCAAAATGCAAAACTTGTTTGAGCATTTTCGAGCGTGAGTATATAAAACCAAAAGTTAAATATACGATAACGTCAACGATAACGTCAACGAAAACGTCAACCAATAACCTGTAAACATTAAACAATAGACAATAACCAATATCCGTTGGTGTTATAGCCCTTTTTGCCACAACAAATGGAGGAAATCCATTACATGAAGGCATTCTATGCCGCCTATGTTTCGATTTAGTGGGTCATGCGAAACAATGATGCGACGGCTTTGGGGGTGTTCCTCGCCGAAGGCTTTTAGCCCCTTCAGGTGTTTGGGAAGGATTTCTTCCGCAGACTTTATTTCTATGGCCACGCGTGCATCGCCGATGACGGCATCGACTTCCATGCCTGTATAGGTGTGCCAGTATGAGAGTTCCTCATGTGATTGGGTGTAGCGTAACCAAGCATAGAGTTCCTGCATTATGAAGTGCTCGAATGCGTGTCCGTATTCCGAAGTGCCTCTGATCAGTTCTTTGCGGTGTAGCAGATGATTGGCGACACCAATGTCGAAATAGTAGAACTTGGGGGCTTGGGTAAGGCGTCGTTTCATCACCTTCCTGAAGGCTGGAATGCGATAGCCGACAAGTGTGTCTTCAAGGATGTCGAAGTACGAGTTGACGGTTGTTGCGCTGATACCACAGTCCTGGGCGATGTTTTGGAGGTTGATCATCTCGCCATCGGTAAGAGCCGCCACTTCCAGAAAGCGTTGGAAGAATGTTAGGTTCCTGACCAGCGATTCTTCCTTGATTTCTTCTTTTAGATACACCTCAATATAGGCTGTTAACTGTCGAACTGGGTTCTTTGCAAGATAGTGGGGCGGAATCGTACCATAGTTCACGGCACGGTCGATGTCGAAATCTGGTATCTCGGCACTTACAAGGGGGTAGAGATATACTGGCATTGCGCGGCCGCCAAGTGTGTTGTGTCCCTTGCGCTTTAGTTTCCGGGCACTTGAACCGCATAATATGAAGATAAGGGACCGCTCGGAAATCAACCGATGTACCTCGTTAAGCAGTTCGGGTACTTCTGGAATCTCGTCAATGATGACCAATGTGCCCGGCTCTTTGTCGTGAAGCATCTCATAGAGCAGTACGGGACGTCGGCTGAGTCGACTCCTCATGTTGCTGTCAAGCAGGTCGATGTAAATGGACTGGGGAAACTGCTGCCTCAAAATTGTGGATTTGCCAGTTTGACGAGCACCGAAGAGGAAGATGCTGCATTCCAACTCGTTGGCTATCTGTAATATGCGCGTTAACATATCGTTCTACTTTAGGTTTTCTAACTTTGGATTTTCCTTTAAAATCGCAAGTGCTACTTTGGATTTTCAATCAAAATCATGCGCAAAGTAACACTTTTCTGGACGAACTTCCAAATTTTTCCTTCTTTTTTTACGAAACTTAATTAACCAATAACGCTAACGATAACGTCAACAAAACGCACCTTTGGTGCTACGAAACGGAAGCGGAGCTTCCTACGAAACGCCGCTTTGCGGCTACGAACCGATGGAGTTATAGGAAGACAAAGGAAGATATGCCGCTTCTCAGCGGCGAAGATAAAGGACAATACAAACGTCCTCTACCTTCTTCTATCTCCTTCTATCTCCTTCTAACTTCCAAGAGGAAGACCGATAGGTCAAAAATTAAATGGCAAAACTAAAACAAGAACCCCAGCACCGCGTGGCGCTGGGGTTAACTTTCAACTTTTCACTGGAGCGAAGCGACTTAGGGATTGTACACAGGACGGATGGGGAGGCCTTGGAATCTGTCATACGAACCAGTTCCCGATGCTCCTTCATGGAAATGGAAGTATTTTGCCTTGCTGTCCGTGTTTGTATCAAGGTTCCTCAGCCAGATGTATGAATCAGAACCCAGGAGTGAGGTATTGTACTTGTATCCTCCTGCAGGGATGAATATGCTCTGGTCAGTATAGCCTGCGACAATGCTCGTGAATACTCGGCCATAGACGCCGTTGTGCATTTCCCATACGTCAGTGGTGCGATCGAGGAGTTCTCTCACCTGCGTATCGGTAGGCGTGGTGACACCTTCGCCCAAGGAGGTGGCGGGGTCGTGGGCTGCGTCGAGGACGGTGAGGCCGCCGTTGTTCTTAAACGTGGTGAATGTGGCGCCGCCGTCGGTGGTGTCGAAATAGGTTGCCCATTTGTAGGTCGTCTTGGGCGAGGTTTCGCCCCATGCGTAGTAGTTGCCGGCCTGCTCTGGCGAGGTGGCGCCGAGGTTGCAGGTTGCCCATAGGGTGCCGCTGGGGAGTCCGAGGTCGACGAAGCCTTCTACGACAAGTTCTCTCACGGTGAGCGCAAAGGAGCGGCTGAGGTTGCTGCCGTCAAGGGTGGTGACGGTGATGATGCATGTGCCTGTCTCTATGGCTGTGACGAGTCCTGTGTTGGTGACTGTGGCTACGCGGGCGTCGCTCGTTGTCCAACGTAGGGCTGGATAGTCGGCGTTCGCGGGGGTAACGGTAGCCGTCAGTTGGGTTGTGTGGTTCTTCAGTACGTTATTATTGGAGTAGGAAAGTACGAGGTTGGTTACGGGGAAGTTGACGCGGCCCACGAGGGCATTGGCGAGCAGGGTGAGGTCCTGGACGGTGACGCGGCCGTTGCCGCTAACGTCGTAGCGCGAGGTGTTGAGCTTCATTTCCTGTTCTGCGGATTGTACGATTTCGCCGTTGGGCTCGATGCGTATGTCGCCCGTCCATGCGGTGCCGTTGTGCTTGAATGTGTGGTATTCATAGGTCCAGTCCGACCAGTCGGGGGTGGTGAGGGTGCAGTAGTGCATTTCCACCTCGGTGACGCAGATGGGTTCGTCGTTGCCGCGCTGGGCATAGAGCGTGGCGTTGTTCAAAATCAGTTTCACGCCCCAATCGCTGTCGTCGTCGATGGCTTCGTCGCCTCCGTAGAGGTTGAGGGTGCAGTCGCGGACGGTGATGGACTCGCCGCCTCCGTAGGAGATGCAATAGATGTTGGAGGTGATGTTGAGGGTGCCTGTGCCGCATATCGTCACGTCGCCGCTATTGTATTGGAACATGAGGCCGGCGTAGGTGCTTGGCGCTGTGATGGTGTTTTGTCCCATCACTTTCACCTTCAGGCCTGGCACGCTTGAAACGATGTAGCCGTTGATGGTGGCGCCGTAGAGGGTCAGCGTGCTCGTGGAGGCGTCGTAGGCCACCGTGCCCGACACGCCGCTGATGCCGCTCAGGTTCTGTGCGTTGTCGCTGGTTACTGTCACTCCGTTAATCTTCAGCGGATAGTCCGTTGCCCAAGTTGTAGTCACGCTCATCAGCGCAATGAACAAAGTCGTAAAAAGTTTCTTCATCATAGTCATATTTTCAGTTTTTAGTGTCGTTTATGCTGCGTTTCACGCAGATTCCCGCTGCAAAGATACGAAACAATAACGATAACGTCAACGATAACGTCAACAAAAAACGCGGAGCGTACAATAATAACGCTTCGCGTACGAAATCGCCGCAAGCGGCTACGAAACGCGACAAAGTCGCTACGAAACGTCAACTGCGTTGACTACGAAACGCTGACGAGGTCAGCTACGAAAACGAAACGCCGCTTTGCGGCTACGAAACGTCAACTTCGTTGACTACGAAACGCTTCGCTACGAAACGGAAGCGGAGCTTCCTACGAAACGCGACAAAGTCGCTACGAAAACAAAGACGAAAATCAGCAAGTCAAATACTATAGTCCTCTACCTTCTTCTATCTCCTTCTAACTTCTTCTATCTCCCAAGAGAGAACAATAACGAGAATCTTAACCTTGACAGAGGAAGGAGAGGCCCTTTACCGTCAGAAGGTATTTCTGGCGGGGATGACGAGGGGATTGGGGGTATAGCATACGGACATAGCCTTCGGAAATGGCGGGATTGAGATAAAGATTCAGAACATTCTTTCTGTCTTTCAAATCGAGCCTTTCCATTATATCTTTTATAGACAATTCCTGCTCACCAATAACTTGCACAAGTTTAACAATATCGGGGGTTTCCGTATGGAGCATGTCCTGTACTTGTGGGGTACTTGTGGGGTACTTGTGGGGTGCTTGTTCGGGGGTCTTCCATTCTTCGGGGGGATTCACCAGCATATAGCGGTTCTTCAACTCGTTGTTTTCTCCCATCAGCAGGTTGCGGAAGAAGAGAACAAGGAAGTGCTCGTCTTGACTTATTCCTTTGGCGATGTTCTTGTAGTTGGCTCTGACGAGCGCATTACGGAAGTACCACGAGTGTTGCTCAAACAGGCGGTTGTCGGTCTTGAAACCAATGGATTGAAGATACTTGATAGCGAAGACTGCGGTTGTTCGGGTGTTGCCCTCGCGGAAGGGATGGGTCTGCCAGATGCCTGCAATGAATCGGGCGAGGTGCGTGATGACTTCGTCCATAGAGAGGCCTTTGTATTCGAACTGCTTTTCTTGGTCGATGTCGTATTCCAGCGCCATTCGTAGGTCTTGCCAACGACCATATAGCACGGTGTCGCCTCTCAGCACCCATTCCTTTTTGGTGATATCGTAGTCGCGCAACTTGCCTGCGTGCTTGAAGACTCCGTCGAAAATGGCTTTATGGATGGCTATGATGCCTGCCGCATTAAAGGTGAAGGAACGTTCGTTGATGAGTTTCGTGATGTTGGTGGAAACGCGGTCGGCTTCTTCTTTCTCTTCGTCATCATCGTCGTGTTGCGTCTTGGTCACATAGTACTGCTTTACCAGTTCCTTTGCCTCGTCGATAGATATCTCTCCCTCAATGTGGCGACGGGCTGTTTCCTTTAGGTATTCCGATACCTGCAGCCCATCAACCGCTTGCAGACCAATTGACACTTTCCACGCTTCGGCGCGCTCGCGTTTGTGTGGTTCGCTGGAAACGATGTACTCATCAAAGTCAAGATATCCTTGTTTCGGTTCTTTCTTCGACATTTCTACTTGTTTTGATGGAGCAAAGATACGATTAAGCGAGAGAAATGGCAAATTTATTTGCACATTTCTTCGCTACGAAACGTCAACTGCGTTGACTACGAAACGCTGACGAGGTCAGCTACGAAAACGAAACGCCGCTTTGCGGCTACGAACCGATGGAGTTATAGGAAGATAAAGGAAGATATGCCGCTTTCTGCGGCGAAGATAAGGGACGATACAAACGTCCTCTAACTTCTTCTATCTCCTTCTATCTCCTTCTAACTTCCAAGAGGAAGACCGATAGGTCAAACGCGACAAAGTCGCTACGAAGACAAAACAAAAACCCCTCGACACAGCGTCGGGGGATTTTTTGTTGACGTTTTTGTTTTTGTCTTTTGTTTTTGACCTGTCGGTCTTCCTCTGTCGCGACTCGGCATAGCTCAAACAAGCTTGGCTCTGCCCTCGCTGCTCCATCGGTTGTACGCGAAGCGTTATC
>JAEEGL012613414.1_pt1 | contig 24622 bp, 27 predicted proteins | sample 9134231 | NCBI WGS metagenome assembly JAEEGL01 (sample SAMN16246548, study PRJNA631951) | gut metagenome | biome: gut microbiome; feature: rumen; material: fiber-attached | host: Bos | place: Iran: Karaj | collected 2018-10
CCAGAACCCATCAAACTTGTGCTATAATAGGCTGTATGAATTGGAGGAAATGGTTAGACGGGTTCGTCCTTGGAGCCAAGGGCATCCTACTCGCGACAAAAGAAAAACGTTTTTGGGTCGGTTTCGTGCCTGCCTTTATCTTTTTTGGTATGCTAATGAATCTACTCGCCGGAGGCTTCTCGAGCTTCGAGCTCATGGCGGCCACTGGGTTTTCTGGCTCAATGCGAATTTTAGGAAATGCTTTCATTAGTATCTTCGGCATCAACCAGCCATTTCTAAGCTGGCTCCCAGTGTTTGGAATTTCTCTTCTTCAAGGCATCTTAATCGGCCTCATTGTCTTTCTCTGGGCCAAAAAACGCGAGAAAAAAGACGGCACTTCAAATTCCGACAATATCGAAAAAGCCGGCATCATTACCGGGCTCATCGCACTTGGCGCTGGTTGCCCGACCTGCGGCACCACTTTACTTACCCCACTCCTTGGTGCAATGTTCTCTACCGGAGGCCTCGCTGCCACCGGCACCATCTCTACCATCGTTACCTGTCTCGCCATCATCGTCGCAATCCTTTCCTTGAAGCGTCTCGGTGAAGAAACCTATGTTATAATAATTAATGATAAATACTTGAGGAAGAAGGAGCAGAATGCAAAAAATTCTTAGAATCATCGGTGTAGTCGCAGTAGTCATTGTCCTATTTGCAACCATTATTATTAGTACCACCGCCAAAAACACCAACCACGCCGAGAGCATCTGGGATCCAGAAATGACCATGGGCAATGTCGACGCCAAGAACTATTACATCATCTATTCCGACCTCGCCTGCCCTTACTGTATCATCTTTGAAAACGCCATCGTTGAGCACGAAGAGGAGTTTCAAGATTACATCCAGAAAAACGACATCCTCCTCGAAGTACGCCTTTCTGACTTCCTCTTTGAATATGGGACTCACGATTCACCGGCCTCTCGCGCTGGTGCCATCGCTACCTACTGCGCCAAGGATGAAGGCAAATTCTGGGATTTCTATAACCTCTCCGTTCATACCATCGCTACTGACTACGCTAGAAATAGTGGTTTTTACGCCCCAGACAGTGTTAAAGAAGAATACTGGCTAAATATCGGCAAGAAAATCGGCCTCGGTGAGTCCTTTGAAAAATGCGTCAAAGACAAGAAGCCTCTCGCTGACATTATCGCAACAGCCAGAAAAACTGTCGACCTCGTAGATGGCATGCCGTTCTTTAAATTCAATAAATACACTTTCTCTGGCTTCAATCCAAACGGCAACTGGGAAGATGTCAAAATGCATCTCGACGCCGGCTTGAAGAAACAATAAGATGCGAAATCCCAACCTTTCTCAACATTTCCTAAGAAGCCCTCGGCTTGCGCTTATTTTGATCGGTCATTCTAACCTCAAAAAACGTGACACCGTTATCGAAATCGGTGCCGGCTCCGGCGTAATTACTAGCGCACTCTCGCACCGTGTCGCCCACGTCATCGCCATCGAAAAAGACCACGAAACCGCCACAAAACTTCGTGAAAACCTCGCAAAGCACCATATTGAAAACGTCGAAGTAATTGAGGCCGACTTTCTCGACTTCAAACTTCCAGACACTCCATATAAAGTCTTTAGTAATCCCCCTTTTCATCTTAGCTCCGCCATTATTCATAAACTAATCGAAGCAGACAACCCACCAGAATCTTTTTACTTTATCTTGCAAAAGCAATTCGCCTTAAAACTTCTAAATACAGATCGTCACTACACTTCCCAGCTCGGCCTTGCTCTCATTCAAAAATACACCACCAAAATCCGCCTACCTCTAAAACACAGCGATTTTACTCCGCCTCCGGCCGTCCCAACCGTTTTCTTTGAAGCAAAGAAAATCAATTAGTCCAGATCTAGTCTTTATAAGAAGGGTAATATTTGTCTTTAGAAAAACTCTTTTACGTCGTAAGTACCGGACATTACTTCGTTCTCACCAAGCACAATCCCATACTTTGCTACTTTTGCCGCATATTTCATCTTGTCGCCAAGCTTCTTGTCACCTGGTACGACCATGACAGATTCGCCCCTAGAGCGGAAATCACGAGCTAGCTTCAGAGCATATTCCATCTCATTATCAGAGAGTGGAACAAGAGCGTAATTAATCGGTTTCTCTTCTTGACTTTTTGCCAAATTGTTTTCATTTAGAACATAAAATAGCCTTGTTAGTCCAATCGAGCCGCCTACTCCAGGGAACTTTTGCTCGCTAAAGTAGCCAGTCAAGTTCTCATAGCGACCACCGCCGCAAACCGAACCGATCTGCCTATACTCAGGTAAGATAAACTCAAATACAGTGCCAGTATAGTAATCAAGGCCGCGTACAATCTTCATATCAGCCTCGATTTCGCCCTTGCGGCCATCGAGCTCAAGGATAGACATTACTCTGTCAAGCTCAGCCACACCGGCATTAAAGGTCTCATTATTAATGCCCAGCCCAGCCAGGTTTTTAACTACAAACTCCCTCTCACCATGCAAATTCGAAAACGCCACTAGTTTAGCGATGATTCCGCCGTCAAACCCAAGCCTCATGAACGAGTCCTTGGTTTGTTCCGGGGTAACCTTTTCAGCGTGGTCAATCACGTCAAACACCTCTCCAGAGCGATCAGCAATTCCAAGAGCCTCTAGAAGCCCAGACAAAATCTTGCGATTATTAATCCTTGCAAGCACTGGTGTACCGAGATTGAACTTTGAGAACGAGTCGAGAAAGGTCGAAATAACATCTGCATCGTATTCGAGTGGCAAATCCCCTCGTCCAATCACATCAGCATCACACTGGTAGAATTCACGAAATCTCCCCTTTTGTGCCCTCTCCCCACGGAAGCTCTCACCAATCTGTGCAACTTTAAATGGAAATGCCAAATCACTTTCATGTTCAACTACATACCTAGCAAGAGGCACGGTGTGGTCAAACCTCAGTGCCTGATCTGCGGCTTCAGAAGACTCAGCTGTCTTTGCAACCTTATAAATCTGCTTCTCAGTATCACCGCCTGCTTTTGCAAGCAATATTTCACATCTCTCGATTACAGGAGTCTCAATACTTAAGAATCCGTGCATATGATATACATCCGCCAAAATACCTTTAAGTTTGTCAAATGTAGCCTGAGCCGCTGGCAAAAGCTCCTGCGCCCCAGAAATTGGTGATGTATTAATTCTTTTCATACCGTAATTATACCATATATATAGATTACAGTTTTACCAAAAATCAATACTACTTTCACGATAAGACTTATGCTACTATTAATATATGGGAGTTTAATTCATCAGAAAGGATACGATGAAAAATATTAAAAGATTGGTTTTCGGCTTAACTGCCGCCACAACCGTCTTCTTACCTGCGAGAACATTTGCTACTGGAGGCGTATGGAACGAGGAATACGGCGAATACACTTACACTATTAATTACGATTTTAACGGTGGCGCCACCTACAACGGCCAGGGCACCTATTCCAAATCCGGGCTAGTTGCTGTCGCCCCGAATCTAAGCGAAGGCAATCTCATCAGCTGTTTTGAATATGACAGCGCAAAAGATGAATGCCATTCTCTTGATGTCAAAAAAGGCAAATCTTTAAGCTATGTCACCGTCAATGGCGAGCGTCACGACCTCGGTCCAGATGATGGTTTCATGCTAAATCAGGATACCGACATTGTCTACTATTGGAACGACGAGCCACTCGAGGATTACGCGCTCGAAGATGATAATGGCAACTCCATTTCATTTAACGAAGAAGAAGGTCACAACTATAATTTCAACGTTAACTTCTTTTCCTTCAGTATGACTGACGCAGATCTCGAGAAAATTGGCCTCTCGCGTGAAGAATACGAAGCTGGCAAAGCTGTCATTTCCAATGCAATCAAAGAAGCCGGCGAGACCGTCGCTTATCTCGAAATCGAAGTTTACGAAGTTCATCCATGCGAAGACTACACCGAAGGATGTTATGATTTTGTCCACGAAGGTCCATTTGACGTTCGCATCAAATTCACCGATGCTATGGCCGGGTTCAATACCTACAAACTCGTTTACGTAAACATGGCTGAGGACGGTACAACTACCGTCGAAGAAGGCATCGAGCTAACACTCGTAGATGGTTACCTCGTAGGCACCGTGCCTCATCTTAGCGGCTACGCCCTAGTTGGTTCAAACACCCCACTAGCTCCAAACACCGGTGCCGCAAATAATACCACTGAAGCTATTTCCAAACTCCCACTCTTCTCTATTATCGTCCTAATTACCGCTGCCACCACAATCTACGTTTCAAAGAAAGCCAAAAGATAGCAAGCTAATCGCAAGAGCACATCATGGATACTAATTATATCTTTTCACAGATATTCATTATAATCATGTATGTTTTTCTTGCGATTACTTATTTGTCCAAGAATAAACGAACAATCATAGTCATAAGTGGCCTAGCCGTCGTCGCGAGTATGGTTTCCTTTGCCTTCCTAAATGCCTGGACCGGGTTCGCTGCTTGTATAGTAGATCTATTCCGCAACTTCTACTTGCTCTGGGCTGAGAAAAAATACGGCAAAAACAAGAAAATCACCAGGAGAGACGTCGTCTTACTCCTCGTCGTATATCTAGCCCTAATACTAGTTTCTATTCCAACCTACGACGGGCCACTAAGTCTCTTCTCTATCATCGCGACCGCTACTTATACCTTCTCCATCTGGCAGAAGAGCACCAAGATTTACAAAGCCTGCGGTATACCAGTTAGTATTTTCTGGGTTACATATCACGCTTACACCCGTTCTCTCTTTGGTGTCATTCTGGAGTCAGTCCTGCTAATCGTCTCCGCTATCGGTTTTGGTAAAGAACTCAAAGGCCCGAAAAAAGACAAACGCAAGAAATAAGATAGAACAAAATAGAGAGCTTTTGAAGCTCTCTATTTTCACATCAAATAAATGGTGAGGACGCAAATACTTCGTATTTGCTAACTCACCTGCGGTTTCTCAAAAAAACAAAGCTTGCGCTTTGTTTTTTATTCGAAACCTTGGTGAGTCGGGAGAGGCTCGAACCCTCGTTTACTTTAGTTCCGAGGGTTCGCCAACAAAAAAGCTCCAACTGGAGCAATTCCGTGGTGAGTCGGGAGGGGCTCGAACCCTCGACACCGGGCTTAAAAGGCCCGTGCTCTAACCTGCTGAGCTACCGACCCAAATTTTTAACGTGGTGGGCGATACAGGAGTCGAACCTGTGACCTTGTCTACGTCAAAGACACGCTCTAGCCAACTGAGCTAACCGCCCGTATCTATAATCATTACAAGCTACAAAATTGTAACTTTATTTATTATACCACAAAAATCCAAAAACGCATAAAAAACATGTTATAATAACAGCTATTGTAGCTTAAAAATCTATACACCACAGGAGGACAAGTTATGAATAGAACATTGTCAAAGTATTTCAGAAACCTGTCACTAGAAGACTGCTGGGCAGCAAACTTCAACGACTTGATAAACGCCGGGATGCCGGACGACCAAATCGCCCAACTTAAGGCCGTCTGTAGTAACCCGAAGCTAGCACCCCAAGACGCATATTTATTCCTTGCGCATAGGGATCCGCTGGTGGAGGGGATGTACGAGCACGTACCTACAGATGAACATAATGATGTTTATAAATATCCGTTTATCAACGCAGCAATACCCGATGGCGTCACAGAAGTGGTTGACCGTTTCGGTACCCAGAAATCAAAATACCATTCAGAAACTTTGCTCCAACACGTAGCAATCGTTGCAGCAGGGCTCGTTGAAGAGGGTGTGTCAAAAGACAGAGCTTTAAAACTTGCACTACTCCATGACCTCGGCAAGAAATATACCTGCGCCACCAATAAAGTCGGCGAGATATGTTTCTATAATCATGCCCAGGTGTCAGCCTTTATCGCTAGCCACTGGCTCGATACCGGAAGATACGAAGACGAAGATGAAGTTAAAATTATTGTAGCTGCAATCTATGCGCACATGTATCCCTTACACGAATGGTCCATCGAAAAAGATTGGCGTACAGGAAATCCCGTATTCCATCGTAAGGGATTCTACGATAAGCTCAATCTCCTTTATTGTGATTACGATTCAGATATGGCAAACGAAATCATGTCGCTTGTAGACAAGATGGCAAAAGTTGATGTAGGTGTATCGGTTATTGATGCTAAAGTCGAAGAAAAGATAGCCAAAGGGCAGAAGATCATCTTTGGTTACAATTCGAACTAGCACCGTGCGACCCCTTGGCTTGAGAGCTAAGGGGTTTTTACTTGCAGAAGGCTCCGGGACGCTCGCGCTTCGCGCTCGCTAGCCGTCGCCACACCTTTGCTTCGCAAAGAACTCCGGTAGCCTCGCTTCGCTCGGCTTCCGTCACCACCAGAAATTAAAAAAGGACCCAAGGGGTCATTTTTTAATTTCTGGTGGCTCCGGTCGGACTTGAACCAACGACACAAGGCTCTTCAGGCCTCTGCTCTACCAACTGAGCTACAGAGCCACACTTCACTTATTATAACACAAATTTTATTTTTAGGGAGAATTCCCTTAATTATCTACAGAAATAAATCTGCCTTTTTTATCACTCTCGATAAATTTAAAGTCTAACAATTTTTTATCTCCACCATCAAAAGTGTATACAGCAGCATGAATGCCATCACTAAAAGTTACGACTCTCGTGTTTTCCGTATCATTATAATCTGCATAGATATAATAATTACAATACCCACCATCAAACCAATCCGTATTCTTATCGAAAGCCTTCGCTAACTCTCGAAATGTCTCGCAAGTAGTCTTTGTGATAGAGCCTCCGCCGCGCAGTCTACTTATAGCTACCTCAAGCCTGACTGAAGACACCGCAATCTCCTGACTACTAGTAAGCTCGACTGTCTTAGGCTTTGCATTTGAAACGATGACGGCCACAACAATACAAGCACAGACCACAATCGCACCACAGAGCCCAGACCACATCAAGATCTTTTTCTTTTTCAAATTTTTGTTCGTCTTACTATTTTTGTTGCTACTTCTTTTTGCCATAAAAAGTTCCTTATTTAACTTAATTATAGCATTTATTCTACTTTTATTTTTCTTTCTTCTTATGTATTAAGGTGAGATAATACGCTCCGCTCACAAAGAATGCACCGCCAATAATATTTCCTATCGTCACCGGAATTAAGTTGTTCAACCACATATTTGCCACCGTCAGCCCTTCTCCGCCGCCAAATCCAAGCATCTTTGAGAAAATCCCTGCCGGCACATAATACATATTCGCCACCGAATGTTCAAATCCACACAGCACAAACAGCATCACTGGGAAAAACACCGCTACAATCTTCCCCGTTACAGTCTTTGCCGCAAAAGCCATCCAGACCGCAATGCACACGAGAAAATTACATAGCACGCCTCTAAGCATTGCTTCAAAGAACCCCATCGAAACTTTCGCCTCGGCCGCCGAAATCACAGCCGGCATCGCATTATCCATAGCGCCACAAGAAACCACAATTAGAGCCACCAGGCTCGCCCCAATCAAATTTCCGAGAAACACGAACGCCCAGTTCTTAAGAAGCCCACCAAAAGAAATCCTTCTAGAAAAAAGCGCCATCACCATTAAATTATTACCAGTAAAAAGTTCGCTTCCGGCAATCACCACCATTGCAAGACCAGCCGGAAAAATACAAGCCGCCGCCAGCTTTCCGCCATAGACTCCACCGACAGTTGCTCCTACCCCGGCTAGAGCAATAAAAGCCCCTGCAAGCATACCAAGAATCAGCATCTTCCATACCGGCAAGCTTGCCTTTTTCTCTCCCGCGCCCACCACTTTTTCTGCAACCTCTTCTGGCGCGTTCATAATTAAACCTCCTTTTCATCTAGTTTACTACAAACACGAAATAAAAACAAAAATCCCCTCGTTTCCGAGGGGATTAAAGTCATTACAAAGAGTAATTACTTATCAGCCTTGTCAGCGTTCTTCTTAACGATAGCTTTGATGATTTCATAAACAAAGCGATACCAGATGAGCTGGCCAAAGACGGTCTTGATGAAGTTCCAGAAACCGTTTGGTGCGCCAAACAAATCGAAGGAAACAATGAGGGTCTTGATGGTCATGTACCAGTAGACAACCATAGCAAGATCAAGAGCAAAGTTGCCCTTCAAAGTGAAGAAGTTCTTGATATCTTCAACGATATTGCGCTTGCCTTCGCCTTTTGCTTTGATAATGAAAGTGAACACAAACCAGAGTGCGACTGCGCCAAGAGCGCCGAGAATTACACCAGCATACTCCCAACCGCTAGGGCCGGCAGACACACCAAAAGCTGATAATAGTTCGTTCATTTTAATAACTCCTTATATTATTATTAACCTCATTTTACCATAAATAATTAAAAAAAGTAAATATATTTATTATAATATATGGTATGAATAGAGTTCCCCTGGCAGAGCGCATGCGCCCTACTAAATTATCCGAGGTGTTAGGCCAAGACGATATAATTGGCGAAGGCAAAATCCTTACCGAAATCGTCAAGAAAAAAGAGCCTGTTAACATTATTTTTTGGGGCCCTCCAGGAACCGGCAAAACCACTCTCGCTCGCATTATGGCTCACGAGTTTAATGCTGACTTCATCGAGATTTCTGCCGTTACCGCCGGCAAAAAAGATGTTGAAGAAGTAGTCGAGCGCGCCAAACTCAACTGGAATTTAAAGACCCGCACTGTGCTTTTCGTAGACGAAATCCACCGTTTCAACAAGGCTCAGCAGGATGCCTTTTTGCCCCATGTCGAATCTGGCCTTATTACATTGATTGGCGCTACCACCGAGAACCCAAGTTTCGAAGTAATCTCCCCACTTCTTTCCCGCTCCCGCGTCGTCATTGTTTCCCCGCTCTCAAAAGACGCCATCGTGGAAGTTATCACCCGTGCAGCCAAAGAAGAAAAACTTAAAGTCCTAAAAACTGATGCTGGGCTCAAAAAATCCAAAATTCCTGCCATTTCAGAAGAAGCCATCGACTACCTCGCCGAGCTTTCCGGCGGAGACGCTCGCTCTGCTCTTGGCGACCTAGAACTAGCTATTTCCCTAAATACCAAAGTAGATAAAAACACGGTCATCACTGCCGCTGGTCGCAAAATGCCGGGCTACGACAAAAAAGGCGACAACCACTACGACACGATTTCTGCTTTCATCAAATCCATGCGTGGTTCCGATGTTGATGCGGCACTTTATTATCTCGCACGCATGGTTGAAGCTGGCGAAGATCCTAAGTTTATCGCGCGCCGCATGGTTATCTTTGCGTCAGAAGATATCGGTCTCGCCGGAAATGGCGCCCTTAGTCTTGCTACCGCTTGCTTCCAGGCCGTCGAGAGAGTTGGTATGCCAGAATCTGGCCTCATCCTCGCCCATGCCGTCACCGCCCTCGCCCTCAGCAAAAAATCCCGCGCTACTACCGATGCTTGGTTTAAAGCTAAAGACCTTGCCAGAAAGACCATGAACGAGCCCGTCCCAATCTGGCTCCGCAATGCTCCCACCAAACTCATGAAAGACCTTGGCTACGGCAAGGGACAAAAATGGGAGTCCGGCTTTCATCTCGATAAAAACTACTTGCCAGACTCCATTAAGGACGAAATTATTTTTCCGCGGCCTTCTTAGCCTTCATTTCTGCTTCGACTTTTTCGCGAATCTCTTTTTCAATCAATTCAGCACGTACGCGTTTCTCAATTTCCTCGCGCATCTTTTTCTCTTCTTCAGACATTTCAGCGCCGGCACTATCGGCACTATCAGCAGTATCGGCAGCCTTAGCATTAGCGCCAGCATTTGCCTTTGCTAAATCATCAAGTTGCTTTTGCACTTTCTCAAGCAGCTCATGCTCGGAAGCTCTATCATTTTTAGTAAGCTGCTTTCTTGCGTTTCTCGAAATGATCCAAGCAACAAACCAAGCCAAAATCCAAATCAGGCCAGCAAACCCAGCCAGTGCCGCCAATCTTGCATTGGTCTCATTAAACACAAGCTCATCAACACAGGTGATAATGATAACATAGATGAATTCAATACAGAGACAAACCGTAGCTGTGATTTTTAATGGCCTTAAAACACTCCCCTTATCATATTCGTTAATTGCCATAATATTAGCGCCAAGCACGCCAAGCGCAGCAATATCGGCGACAACAGATAATATTTTACCCATTATAGTAATATGATAGCTGTTGCATTTGACTGAAGAGAAGCAAGTAGTAGTTACTGTTTCCTCAGTTACAAAAAGCCCCCATACTTCCAGGATAACAAGTAAAGCCGCAAAGATGCTAAATCCCAGCCCTATCATCGCAAACACTTGTACGGCGCTTGCTTCTTCCTCGAGCAATCGAAAACAGTTCGATGCCACAGCAAGGAGGACCGCAACGGCAAACAATGTACCCATCACCCTCCCAAACGCTTCGGCACTTTCTGTACCGCCAAAGAGGACAAAGAGCGCGCCCATTATTACGCCACCGACAAAAACCCAAATTGCAACCTTGAATAGGGCCTTGCGGAAGCTTCTGATTTTTTCTAAACTAGCTTCTTTTAAAATACTCATACTAAAATTATAGCACAATTCAAAATGCTATTCATCGAGGAATGAACCGCTCTGCCTATTCCAAAGCTTCGCATACTCACCATTCAATTTCAAAAGTTCCTTATGCGAACCCTGTTCCACGATTTTTCCGTCATGGAGCACCACGATTTTATCTAGCCCCGCGATTGTTGACAAACGGTGCGCCACCACAATCGAAGTACGACCTTCCATTAAGTTAGCAAGCGCCTCCTGTATCAAAGCCTCGGACTCCGAGTCAAGTGCTGAAGTCGCTTCATCGAGCACTAGTATCGGAGCATCTTTCAAAATCGCTCTCGCGATCGCAATCCTCTGCCTTTGCCCGCCGGAAAGCTTCACGCCACGCTCGCCTACCATCGTATCGTAACCATCCGGAAGTTGACAGATAAACTCATCAGCGTTCGCCAATCTTGCTGCTTCATACACCTCCTCATCAGTAGCACCCGGCCTACCATAGGCAATATTTTCAAAAATCGGACGATGAAAAAGCGATGATTCCTGCGGCACATACGCAATGGCCCCACGAAGGCTATTCTGTGTCACCTCGCTCACGTTTTGTCCGTCAATCGTAATGCTTCCAGACTTCACATCTGCAAACCTTAATAGTAGCTTGGTCAGCGTAGTTTTACCAGAACCGCTCACACCCACAAGTCCAATCCGTTCGCCCGGCTTAATATTAAGCGTAAAGTTCTCAAAGATTTTTTCCTTCGCTTTTTCGTGCCTAAACGTAATATCATTAAACCCGATTTCTGCATTCGTCACGACCAGTTTCTTCGCGTCCGGCACATCTACCACATCGTCTTCCGTGTCGAGAATTTCCGTCATTTCTTTACTATCACCAAAAATTCTATTCATAGTCTTAAAAATCGAGTGTACATCCCAAAGGTCGCGCATAAGTGTCGACGAGTAGTTTACGATCAAAATCAAAGTAGACAGAGAAAGCGCAAACCACTGCCTACCAAACACAAGAAGCACAATAATCAACACATTGATACAAAGAAAAATCGTATCAAAGCAGTAATTTCTAACCGTATCTGCCTTTAAAATATTATATGAAGCATCAAAAACTTCCTTCTGCCATTTTTCAAATCTTTTGTGCTCAAATTTCTCCCGCGCGTAGCTCTTTACTGCCATGATATTTGTAATTGCATCCGATAGCTGCCCAGTACGCTTATTAACCATTGATGCCTCATGCTCATTTAATGGTGCCATCCGCTTAGACCACCAGACCGCCACCACCATAAAGACTGCCATAAAAATCAAAATACCGACCGCAAACAATGGCACCCGCGGGAACATAATAGCCATGATAACAACCACGTCCATGATCGTTGGCACCACATTCCAAACAACTTCATCCATAAAACGCTCATACGCACCAATAAATTTATTTGTTTGCGACACTAGAGAACCCGAGAACTTATTTGAGTGGAATTGCATCGACTGTGCCTCGACCACATCGAAACACTGCACGTTAAGATCATACATCGTGCAAATCTCCATCTTCCAGTGGCACCAGAGCCTAAGTGGATTAATGATGTGTCCTCTCACAAATTCATTAAGAAGGAACAAAACCCCAAAAGGAAGAAGCGTATTGATCATCTCGCCCTCAGCAATGTCGCTAGATGCAAGTTCAATCATATGTGCCAAAATTAATGGCGCCGCAATCCTAGAAAGAAGCGAAATCGGAGTAAACAAAAAAGTACCGATAGTATATAGTTTATACTTCTTATTTGCTGCCCAATAATAATGCAGCGTTCTCCAGGTTGGACTCGACTTCTTAGTCATGTTATAATTATACCATGGAAGATATTATTAGCTTATGTAAACGCCGTGGTTTCATATTCCCTGGTTCAGATGTTTATGGTGGTTTTGCTGGCACCTGGGATTTTGGTCCACTCGGTGTCACTCTAAAAAAGAAACTCATGGACGAATGGTGGCATTATTTTGTCGATTCACGCGATGATATTTATGGCGTTGATGCGGCAATTTTAATGAACCCAAAAACCTGGATTGCTTCTGGCCACACCGCCACCTTTGCTGACCCGCTCGTGGAATGCAAAGAATGTAAATCCCGCTTCCGCGCCGACAAAATTGCTTCCGGCATTACCGAGTCTGTCACGACCGAAGAATTCCTAGCTACCCATACCAAGTGTCCAGTCTGCGGCAAAGAAAATTGGGGTCCAATCCGCAAGTTCAATATGATGTTTACTACCCACGTCGGTGCCGTCCTCCCAGACGATGACGCCGAGCTTGCTGAGAAAAACATCGCTTACCTCCGTCCAGAAACTGCCCAGGGTATTTTTACTAACTACAAAAACGTCGTCGATACTATTTATCCGAACATTCCTTTCGGCCTCGCCCAGCAAGGCAAAGCCTTCAGGAATGAAATCAGTCCACGCGATTTTATCCTTCGTGACCGCGAGTGCTCACAGATGGAGATCGAGTATTTCGTTCACCCAGACACTTGGGAGGAAAACTTCGAAGCCCTCCGTGCCGCTCAGCACGACTTCCTCGAAAATATCATCGGCCTTGATGGCTCCAAACTTCACGAATACGAAGTTCCAGCCGAAGATCGCGCTCATTATTCTAAACGCACCATCGACTTCATGTTCGACTATCCAAATGGCGAAGAAGAGCTCATGGGCCTTGCCTACCGCACCGATTTTGACCTCTCAAATATCGCTCGCGAATCCGGTAAATCCATGGAATATCGTGACAAAAACACCAACGAGACTTTCGTTCCACACGTGATTGAGCCTTCAATTGGTGTCGAGCGCCTTACCCTGGCCGTTCTTTCCAACGCTTACACCGAAGACGAAATAAACGGCGAGAAGCGCATTGTACTAAAACTTCCAGAGAATCTTGCACCGTTTAGGTTCTGTGTTTCCCCACTTCTTAAAAATAAGCCTGAGCTAGTCGAGAAGGCAAAAGAAGTCTACAGTATGCTTCGCAAAAAATACACCAATGTTACTTGGGACGATTCCGGAAACATCGGCAAACGCTATCGCAAGCAAGACGAAATCGGCACCCCAAAATGCGTCGTCATTGACTTCGACACTCTTGAAGATGACACTGTCACCGTCCGTGATCGTAACACTACTGAGCAGATCAGAATCAAGATTAGCGAGCTTTAATTCACTTCTTTTTTACGTCGTTCTTATAGACACGAGCGGTTTCCGTATGCTATAATAAATCAAAAGGAGATATTTATGGCTAAAGAAGCTAAAGATACTAAAAAACTAATTATTGGCATCGTTGGTGCGGTTGCCGCTATCGCCATTATCGTCGTAGTTGCAATTGTCATCTTGAAGAACAAAAAGCCAACTTTGAATGACGACTACTTTAAGTCCGATGGAAGCAAGCTTGTCATCTCTATTGACGGCGATGCATCTGAGAGCGGCCTCGTAAAGCAGCACCAGGTCTACACCTACGAAGGTGAGAAAATCACTGGTTTCAAGAGCTACGCTGAGTTCGAAAGCACCGAGAAAGCAAAAGAAGCCTACGATAAGTACAATAGTGCCGAAGAGTTCAAGTCTGAATTCAAGAACGTAGAAATCGACGGCAAGTATGTCATCCTCACTGTTCCAGAAGAGCAGTACAAGGATCTTACTACTTCAACCATCAAATCCTACATCGACCTTCTTGAGTCTGTCAAGAATGCCAACCTCGAAGCTACTTCAGTAGAAGGTACCGAAGAATCTGCTGAAGAAACCACCGAAGGTGAATCTGAAGAGTAATTAGTACTAACAAAAAGTAGCCTCACTTAGTGAGGCTACTTTTTTATTCCGCTTTTGCTGGCATTTACGAATATAAAAATAGCTCCTAACGCGGAGCTATTTTTACTATATATATTATATATAATTAAAGCTTCTCAAGTGCTTCTTTTACCTTAGAAGCAGCACCCTTCATACCAGATTTTACTCTGAGCTCTGGGTGTTCATCGAGGTAGCGCTCGATCGAGGCGGCAATTACCTTCTTAGCCTCATCGAGACCGAAGAATCCTTTAACTTCAGTCGAGCCTGGTTTCTTCAAATCTTTATAGTGGTTGAAGTGGAACTCAATCTGCTTCAAAGTCTGTGCAGGAAGATCTTCCAAAGTCTTGTAGCAATCACCATTGTTGCGATCATCTTCTGGAACGCAGATGATTTTATCATCAACTTCGCCACCATCCACAAACTTCATCACACCAAGAATCTTTGCCTTCATCCAAATGCCAGTCGTAAGTGGCTGGTCGGTAATCATGAGGACATCAAGCTCATCACCATCTTCATCAATCGTTTGTGGAATAAAACCGTAATTGCATGGCTTAGCGAAAGCAACTGGCTCAACGCGATCAAGCATAAAGCAAGCACGTTCTCTATCCCATTCAATCTTGTGGTTAGAACCGGTAGGGATCTCAATTACAACATTGAGCTCACCATTTTCATAATCCCCTGGGGTCAAAACTTTATTAAAGTCTGCCATTTTTTCTCCTTATTATTGCCATATTATACCACAAAATCAACAGAGATTAAACCTTGCCGAGTGCCCGTGCCACCATAAGTATCGGCTTAATCTTATCATTCACATCTTTTACCCTAGTCACCACGCTAAGGTCTGCTGAAAGCATCAGGCGGATAATCTTAATCTCATCCGCACCGATTTCACCGCGCGGATTTTTCATCAAAACCTCCTCATGCGCGCTCCAGCTATACGTTTCGTCTTCGCTAAGTTTATCACCATCCGCATCACGATACATATTCACCTGCTCGCCATTTGCCTTCACTAGATTAAGCCAAAACCAAGCTTCCACCAGCTCGAGCAATACGCCAACATTAATCATTGCAAGCGTCTGATCTACAATCCTAAAATAGTCCTTCCCGCCCGAATTTTCAGAAAATAGACTTACCTTCTTCAAAATCAGCGCAGCTAGCTCCATCCGAGCAAGGTCTGTCACGATATTATTGTAGTATTTCAACATTTTGCTACTCGTTACTACCCCAAGCTCGCCCCGGCCATTATGAATATTGATATCAATCAAAGAAAACATCTCAATTCCGCCCGACAAGCGTGATTTTTCCTTTCTTACTCCTCGTGCCATCGCCGAAATCTTCCCCTCTGGCGTGATCAAATTCAAAATCCGATCCGCCTCACCGTAGTTCGTACGTCGAAGAACGTAAGCTTTTGTCCGAATATCATTCTGATTCTTTGACATACTGCTCGACATAACTACGTATCTCCTTCGGCGTCATTGTGTCTTTATTTAATACCCCCACCACACCGTATGAATCCAAGTTTTCACTCGAAAGTTCAAGTGAAGTCACAATTACAACCGGAATTTTATTCGTATCAGAATAAGACATCAGCTCGTTTAGAAACGTAAAACCATCCGGCCCATCGAGCAAAATGTCTAAGAAAATCAGCTCCGGGATATCATCATTTAGCGCATTTATCGCTTCAATTGCATTACCAAATATCCTAACATTAGTCTTAGCTGCCCTAGCAATACATTCGGCCATTTCTCTATCATCATCAAGTACGAAAATCATCACATCTCCCAAAACGAAGCCTGCCTAGACACCGGTAGCTCAACATAAAAGCTCGTGCCGTCTTTATGTCTTACCGCGCCAATATCAGCCTTCATGTATTTAGAAAACTTAGAAGCAATATAAAGCCCTAGGCCAGAAGACCCCGGGCGCATCGCAATCGACGTCGGTTTCTTTATCCAGCCGCGCTTCATCTCGCGCCAAACATCATTCGGAAGCGCCGGCCCAAAATCTCGCACCTCCACCTTGACCTTTCCTCCAGTATCCTTCACAACGAGCTCAGCTTTAGTCTCCTCGCCAGAATAATGCATCGCATTTAGTAAGAAATTATAAACAACGCTATGGAGCAAATCACGATTCGCCGTAACTAGCTTCGCCCTGTTTGAATAACGAATCTGCAGATCGCGCCGGTTAAACCGAAAAAGATAGGAAAGCTCCCTGGTTACATCATCGCACACCGCGCGGACAGCCACTGGTTCCATTTCAAAAAGTCCATCTGAAAGTCGCCTAATCTTCGCGAGGTCATTTACCTGTTTGATTGCGCGTTCTGAAACGCTCACCATCTCCGAACGAATATGCTCGTTTGGCGCATCCATTTCATCAAAAGAAAGAGCAAGTTGCCTTAGCACAGCTAGTGGCGCCTTTAACTCGTGCGCCGCTACCAAAATACCATCAACCTCCGCTTCCATACCCCCATTATAACACCTTATATTAGATTAGGCGTTAAATGTGACTGTCGAAAGCAAACGTTCGAAATCGGAAGTAAACAAAACCGAATCAGTTCTAAGCACTACAGTTTTATCACGAATCTTGAACACAACGATAATCCCGGAGAATTCCGTACCTGGAATCTGCCCAGTGTAACGGTTTGCAGTCGCCGAAGAAACGTTGATCACATCAAGTGTCATTGTGCCCTCTTCGATTGCTCCCTGGTACTCCGAAACAACATCATCAAATGCACGATCAAGAATCTCTAACCTCACAGAAAAGACAGCTTCTCTACTCTCAATCGATTCAACTTCAATCGGATTGAAGAAAGCACGATAATCACCACCCATCACAGCATCGTCTGGAATATAAAGGCTCCAAGTTTTTGGATACTCAAAAGAAAGCTGACCATAATCAGCTGGCCCAGCAAAATTCCTAAACGGATATTTCTCACGCTCAGCAAACTCTTTCTCATCTTTTTCGGCCTGCTCATCTTTCGCATCGGCCACTGCGACAGCGATTTTTTCATCGACATCGGCCTGCGCTTCAATATATTGCGAATTCTTCCAGATAAACAAACCAATAAACGTAATCGAAAGCAAAGCCAGCACGATAATTGCGATTGTCTTAATAATCGGACCTAAATCTACTTTTTTCTCAGGAACATTAATAGCACCACCGTTCGCTACCTGCATAGGCATCCCCGGCTGCATAGGCATCCCCGGCTGCATAGGCATTCCAGGGCCCATTGGACCGCCAGCTCCCATGCCACCAGCACCCGTCGGCATCCCCTGCCCTGACATATCATATCCATAAGCCGCACCATTTGCGCCTTGCGGAATTTGCATCTGACTATTATCCATAAGCTTATTATATCACATTTATTTACTTGCTAAAATCTTCTGCAAGTACTTCAATCTCATTCTTAAGTTCATCAAGGTCTTTGTCAATTTCTTTAGCAAGCTTCGCGGCATCCTTATATTTATCTACCGCTTCTTCAAGCTTAAATCCATCCGAATAAAACCATTCAACCTTAGAATCAAGCTCTTTGATCTTATCATTTAAGTTTTTCTCTGCCATATTAATCACTTTCTTTCATGAATTTCTTTTATTTCAGCTTCAATTTCATTCTTATGTGTTGTAATTTTTACAACACTACCAGGAGAAACCTTGCCAGAAAGAATCGCATATCCCTGGCTCAATACTTTTTCTGGATTCAGCATTTCAATCATCTTCATCTTTTGTTTTAAATCATTTTCAAAAGCAGCCAAATTCATCTTTATTCGCTTCAAAATCTCACCGGTTTTATTAAAGTTATCACTTTTAAGCTGCTCGGTCTGCCGCACCACCACCTGCGCTGCTCTTAGCATTACCTGGCGAATCTTTTGCTTTTCAGTCGCCCTATCGCGTGTTAGCATCTCTGCCGCATTTGACGGAGTTGAAGCTCTCACATCTGCCGCAAGATCCGCAAGCGATTCATCAACCTCGTGTCCAATACCCGTAATAACTGGAATTTTAGATGCCGCAATCGCTCGCACTAATTCCTCATCGTTAAAACACGACAAATCATCCGCCGAGCCACCACCGCGCAGAATCGCAATCATCTGCACGTCGCCATGTTCATTGAAATACTTAAGTGCGCGGACGATCTGTGCTGGCGCATCTAGCCCCTGCACCTGTGTATGTGCCACGCTCACTTTCATTCCACCCCAACGCGCATTGATAATCTTAATAAAATCCGCATACCCCGCCACCTGCGTAGACTAAATTACACCAAGCCTAGTCAAATCCTCCGGAATCCCACGTTTTTTAGCTGGATCAAACAGCCCCTCGTCGGTCAATTTCTTCTTCAAAATCTCAAACGATTTCTTAATACTTCCCTCGCCCACTGGCCGCACCGCAGTTACTGTAAAAGAAAACTTTCCCCACTTCGTAATCTTCGGCACACCACGCACGATCACTTTCATTCCATCTTCAATTGGCATCTTTAGCTGGTAAAGCGTCATAAAACATGGCATGCTCGTCTCTTCGTCTTTTACATCAAAGAAAACCCATTTGCCTTGGTTCACTTTAAAACTCGCCACCTCGCCCACGAGCAACACTGATGAGTAAGCGTAGTCGAGAGTCTGGTTTACGAGCGCGACAAAATCGGTCGGGCTAAACGCGGGCGTATTAACCGGCTCTTCGTTATGCATTCTTGCCTCGAATCGCCTTGGCATAAGGCCAGGAACCCGTAGCAATCGTAAACACCAGCGTAAACACCCTCGTCATCACCGTAATAATTGTCGCCGTTGGAAAATCTACACCAAGAGCAATCATTACACCAGCCATACCTAGCTCGTAAAGACCATAAGGCACAATACCATCAAACACTGAGCCAATCGCCTCGCCTACTAAGATAAACGGAAGTAGCTCCGGCCTACCTAATGAAATTGCCACAATCCAATAAGTCGCAATCTCGAAAAAGCTATAAACAAAACCCCAAATCGTCGGCTTAATTAATGAGTGTTTATCTTTCTTCACAATCGTTACACACTCATGAATATCAAGGAAATAATCGTCCAGTTTCCCCTCCTGCATCGCGCGTTTCTTATGCCCAAACGTCACGATTTTTACGGCAAAATTCGCCACCCTCGTAATAAACCTAGAGAAAAAGCCGATTCTCTTTTTACTACTTGCGACAAAGACGACAAGCGCAAGCGCCACGAATACACCCAGATTCATCAAAAGCGACACCCAAATAATCCAAGTCGCCTCCGGCGGAATCATCCCAAGCACAGCCAACACGATAATCGCAACCAACGCTTGGAAATAGTTCACGACCGTAGTAATCGCATAGCGGAAAATATAAAGAAAGCTAGACTGCCCAGCCGAAATCCCAAACGGACGAAATCTATAAGTAAGATATGCTAACCCACCAAGACCACCCGCTGGCACGGCATGGTTTACAAAGTTTAACTCCGTCGAAATTAGCAAAATTTCTTTCTTACTAAATTTCTTTTTAGCCTTATTCTTAAGATAAGAAAAGAAAATCTGCCCACACGCATAATACATAAAAAGCTGCTCTGGGATCAGAAGCAGCAACACAAAAACATTCGTATCTTTCAAATGATGAACAGTGTCAATGATATCTGGCCAGTTTTGGTATACCACATACGCGACAAGCGCCACGGTCGCGATCGACAAAAACGTCCGCACAGAAAACTTAAGTTTTTTCTTAGCCATATCAAGATTATAACACACATATGATATAATAATCCCATGGAATATCTCGCAATTCTTGGCCGCCAAGCCGACATTTCCCTAGCCGAGCTCGAAGCTCTTTTTTCTGATATCAAGAAAATCGCGCCAAGTCTTGCCACCTTCTCCGCCGATCAGAACACCGACTTTTCTCGCCTCGGCGGCACCATCAAAGTCGCATCCCTTATCCAAACAAACCTCATGGACTATCTCCAAACTCTGCCTGATGGCAAAATCACTCTCGGCGTTTCAGACTACAGCAAAAACGCGAATGCCCACGCCGTCACAAAAGAAGCCCTCAAACTCAAAAACATCCTCACTCGTCATGGCCGCTCCGTCCGCGTAGTTACAAGCAACACCCCGACTCTTTCCACCGCCACTTCGCTCCATAACGGGCTGTCTGGCAAAAACGAGCGCAAGCTCGAACTTATCAAGAACGGCACCAGCTGGTATAAAGTCGTTTTTGTCCAAGATATCGATGCCTACGCCAGGCGTGACCAAGCTCGCCCAGCTAGAGACGCCAAAGTCGGCATGCTTCCACCAAAACTAGCCCAGATTCTGATTAACCTCTGCGGCCCACTCAAACCTGGCTCCCGCATCCTTGATCCATTCTGTGGCACCGGCGTCGTCCTCCAGGAAGCCATTCTCATGGGCTACACCGCCTACGGTACCGACCTCAGCGACCGCATGGTCGAATATTCTGAGCGCAATCTCAAGCATTTCAAATTTGAAGGCTACAAGCTCGAAGTTGGCGATGCCACAAACCACAAATGGCAGAAACCAGTCGACGCGGTCGCCTGCGAAGGCTATCTTGGAAAACCAATGTCTCAGCCACCTGTAGAAATCAAGCTGAAGACCGAAAAACAAGAATGCAAAAACATAATTTTAGGCTTTTTAAAGAATCTCAGCGCTCAAATCAATCCTGGTACACCAGTAGTCATTGCCGCTCCAGCTTGGCTTCGTGAAAACGGAACCTACTCCCGCCTCGAAATTCTTGACGAAATTAAAGATATGGGGTATAATGTTAACAATAAATCGCTCGGAGGTCTTCTCTATTTTCGTGAAGGCCAAATCGTTGCGAGAGATATAATAATATTAAGGAAGAATTAAATGTCACACGTAAAAGCTGGCGGTACCGCCAAAAACGTCCATAACAATGCTGGCCAGCGCCTTGGCGTCAAGCGCTTTGGTGGCCAGAAAGTAAAAAACGGTGAAGTCATCGTTCGCCAAACTGGTGCAACCAAAATCGCAGGCGAGGGTACTTATATGTCCCGCAACTTCACGATTCACGCTGCTAAGGATGGTGTAGTTACTTTCGTTAAAACCAAGAAAACTCACTTCTCCGGCAAAAGCTTGCCACGCGTCCGCGTAGAAGTCCGCTAATTGAAGCTCTAAATAACCCCGCTAAAGGGGTTATTTTTTATCTAAAACAAAAAGCGGAGTGCGCAAAACTTACACACTCCGCCCTTAATTATTTCACGATTGCGAACTTATTCTTGCCTTTTTTCACAATTGCCGTCTGATCAACATTAATTTCAGAAGTAACTTTAACGCCGTTCACGGAAACTGCACCCTGCGCAATAAACTCTCGTGCTTTCTTCTTGGATTCGGCAAGTCCAGTATTTACAAGAATATCGACAAGCGCCGTACCCTTCGAAACGACCGGGAGATATGCTGCAAATTCCGTAATTTCATCTGCAGAAAACTCCGTGAAATCTGTATCACGGTTAAATAGTGTTGCAGTCAAATTCTCAATTGCCGCAGCCGCATCTGCACCATGCACCACGGTTGTTACTCCACGCGCAAGCGCTTTTTGTGCCACACGTTTCTCAGGAGCCTCTTTGTGGCGAGCCAATATCTCGTCGATCTCTTCAGGACTATACAAAGTGAAAATCTTAATCAAATACTCTACTGCCTCGTCCGGCTGGTTGAGCCAGAACTGATAGAAGTCAAAGATCGAAGTATAATTACCAGAGCCATTATCAGAACCAGCAAGCCAGATAGCATTGCCTTCAGACTTTCCGAACTTACGTCCAGTCGCTGGATCAATTACAAGTGGCGTAGACCAGAGGTCAGCCGTTGCATTCTCGAGTCTCTTAATCAAATGAATACCAGAAGCGGAGTTGCCATATTGATCCGCACCACAAAGTTGCAAATCTACTCCATATTGACGATAAAGATGCAAGAAATCATAGCCCTGAATCAAAGTATAAGAAAACTCAGCATAGGAAATACCAGCACCGCCTTCGCCGATACGCTTTTGTACGAATTGGCGGTCAAGCAGCTGAGTCATCGAAAAGGCCTTGCCAACTTCGCGGAGGAACTGGAGGTAGTTCATATCTTTGAACCAATCGAAGTTATCTACCATCACGAGTGATGCGGTAGAGTTGTTATCGTCATCGCCATCAGCAGAATTAATTACACGCTCAATTTGCTCGCGAATACACGCCTTATTATGTTCCACCTCATCGAGAGTCTTCAAATCACGCTCACCGTTATCCTTTGGATCGCCAATCTGGCCAGTCGCACCGCCAACGAGAAGATATGGTTGATAGCCATGACGTACAAAACAAGCGCACATCATCAGTGCTGCAAGATTACCAATTGTTAGCGAATCAGCTGAAGGATCTGCGCCCCAATAGAACTTTTTCGAAGCACGATCATCCAAATCCTCTATATTCGCAATTGTCGTCTCGGCCACAAAGCCGCGATATTTGAGTTCCTCTGATAATTTCATAACCTAATCATACCACAAACAGAGAAACAATGGTAGCTAAAACGAGATTACACTAGGTATCTCTAAGCTTTCTATGCTATTTTGCTGCCTTCGCGAGCCTTATTTGCCCACTCATCTGCCATTTCGTTCAGTTCAGTCCCCACGTGCCCGCGCACCCATACGAGCGTTACATCATGTGAAGTGTACAAAGCATACAGTTTTTGCACTAGATCCAAATTCTTAATTGGCCCAGTCTTCTTTGTCCAACCATTTTTCTCCCAAGTTGGCGCCCATTTAGTGAGAACATTAATCCAAAACTCAGAATCCGAATGAATCTCGCAAGACTCATTCCCGGCAAACTCAATTGCGGCAATCATCGCCTCGGCCTCCATCCGAATATTCGTAGTATTATCACCAGAGCCAAGCACCACCGGCTTTGCTTCCCCACCTTTATCTTCAATCACGGCAAATCCGCCCTTACCAGGGTTCGGCACCGCGCTTCCGTCAGTCCAAAGAATTTTCATAGCCCCATTATAGCAAATAAGATTCGCTATTCAAACACCGGCAAATCATCCGGGAACGGATCAAAATCGCTCTCGCCAAATTCATCATCCGAAAACTCATCATCAAAGTCTTTAATCCCGTCACCATCCTTATCGCGATAAGAAGATGAGCCATACGGATTATAGCCAAGTTCCATCAAAAATCTAGACGGCATACTATAATTTCGGCTACCGTAACTATATCTAGAAGCCGCATAGGTCAAAAATAGCTTTTTCATCGCACGTGTCATCCCTACATATGCAAGGCGTCGCTCTTCCTCAAGCCCTTCTGGCGACTCAGACGCGCGCCCGCTTGGAAAAAGTCCCTCTTCCATTCCAACCAAAAACACCACCGGAAATTCCAAACCTTTCGCCGCGTGCATCGTCATTAAAGTAACAGCATTATCAGACGAAGTCTCATCCGCACTAGACATGAGCGCCGCGTCCGCTAGAAAATCAGACAAAGTCACATACGCCGAAGCCGTCGAAGCTAGCACCTCGAGGTTCCCCATTCTTTCCTCTGCGCTTGGCGTCCCATCATCCGTCAATTTCTTAAAATCAAAATAATCAATCGCCTTCTTTACCGTCTCGCCTGGGTTCTCGTCCTCTTTTACACTACGAAGAAAGTTACAAAGCCTAGCCAAAGCATTTTTTGCCTTTGCCGCATTTAGACAATCTAGAATATCGGCACTTTTTAGAGGCTCTTCTGTGCCACTCATTACCATCGCATCCACCGCCGAAAGCACCTTAGCAAGCGAAACTTCCCCCACTCCAGAAAGTACATTCTTCGCCACCCTTTCTAAGCTCACTTTATCGCGCCCATTTTGTACCAAATGTAAAATCGCGAGCATATCCTTTACTTCCTTACGATCATAAAATCTCACACCCCCGATAATCTTGTACGGGATTTTATAGTCGATAAACGCTCTTTCAAAAGTATACGACTCCGAGTTTACGCGATATAAAATTGCAAAACTCTTATAATTTGGGAATTGTTTATGCATACTCATAATTTTGAGCGCTACAAAACTCGCCTCTTCTTTCTCATCGCGCAAGCTCTCAATATCCACTGGCTCACCATCACCAGCCTCCGTAAACAGCACCTTGTCCGTACGTGTTTTATTTTCCTGAATAATCTTCTGCGAGGCTTTCAAAATATTCCCTGTCGAGCGATAGTTCTGCTCAAGTTTCACCACCTTAGCCCCCGGGAAGTCTCGCTCAAAATTCAAAATATTCGTAAAATCCGCCCCGCGCCACGAATAAATAGATTGCCAATCATCCCCCACCACGCAAATATTTCTCTTTTCATTTACCAA
>JAEEGL011350662.1_pt1 | contig 24621 bp, 36 predicted proteins | sample 9134231 | NCBI WGS metagenome assembly JAEEGL01 (sample SAMN16246548, study PRJNA631951) | gut metagenome | biome: gut microbiome; feature: rumen; material: fiber-attached | host: Bos | place: Iran: Karaj | collected 2018-10
ATAACAATTTCTGGTGAAACTACTTCTACAATATCTTTTTCAGTATTTACTTAGATTATATCTAACGAGTCTTTTCTTTCTTCTGGTGATTAGAGATTTAATAACGATGCTTCAGTTGACCCTTCTTTTAGAGAGGGTCTTTGTTTTAATGCGGTTCTTGAAAATCTTCTCCCAGATGCTTTTGATTTATATTTAGATAATATAATTTTAAATAATGAAGTTATTTGTTCATCCTCGCCGGAAACAGACCAAAAAGTATTGATAAATAAAATTCAGTCTGTTGAAGATAAATTTACTTCATATGGATTATATAATATTATTCTAAATTATCATGCGATAGATAAAGCAACTGATAAAAGATATGATTATTCTCCAAGCTATGTTTATATTTATAAAGAGAGTAATAAGGCCTTCGTTTATTGTTATACAGATGAATTAAGTGACTTTGTAATTTATAACGAAAGAACTGAAAACCCTGTAGGAACTAATCTAAGAAATATTCCACTCTATTTTAGAGTCTACGGTTAGACAGGTGATACTATAAGTACTACCTATAATGTAGATATAAATGGTATTACTTATAAAAGACCTTGTAAGATAATGCAGAATTATTCTTACAATTTACCTAATGAAGCCTTAGATGAAGACAATTATCAAGAAGTAGCTATAGAATTTAATGTAAATGGTATAATTACTACTTACTATATTTATCTTAAAAACCCAGGGGAATTATCATATATTTTCAAAAAGGACGGTATAAAATGTTATGGGGCTATTGGAGACAACACTGATACTGTTATAAAAAATGGTAGTATTTCTTTCCCTAAGAAAATAGCAGGAGAGGAGTATTGGTCATTTATTAGCGAAACGGAAAATAGATTAATAGTTAATCGAATTCCTGAAGTTTACATTAGTCCAAATATTGTTGAAGGAACTCAATTAAGTGTTCTTAATTTTATTCAATCAACACAAACGGCCAGTGGTATTGATGGTTTGATGTATGACGGTATTATTAATATAGGAATTAATTATAAAGATACATCTTATGATAAAGCAGTATTTACTTTAACAGATAAGATGAATAATACTATTGATTTTTATAGAAATAAAATACAAAATGGCCAACAAGGTACTACTAATCGATTCGGAATGCCAGATGATGGAAAATTCCATCTTATAACAATTTATTTTAAACAGAATTATAGTTCTGTTTTAAATCCGAATGCATCAAATAGCTGGGACGGTGTTATCTCTTTTGCAGTGTATATTGATGGAGTTTTAGATGTAAAACCAACTAGAACTGCTTTTACTTTTGGTCAAAATTGCGTTTGTACATTTCATGCTGGAAATAATTAGTATAATTTCTTTGGTGTAGAAACATTTAATCCAATATCTATGGGTATTTCTACTGTAAAGTAGAAAAATATTTATCAGGGAGCAGTAAAAAAGTATCTTTAGGACTATGATCCATTCATAGTATCTAATTATTTTATGTGTTATGCATCAGCTCACTATCAAGATCTTGGATACACTTCTTAGCCATTTACAGAAGAACAATTAAAAGTAGATAGTTCTGTTTATTATAGTAGCTTGATTAGTAATTCTTCATAGAACTATATAAATTATTATAATACTGAAGGATCTACCTATAATAAATTTATTCCAATAAATATTTAGACATTTAGTAATCTTCTTGATAGAGAAACTACTGTTCCTATATATAGAATAGTTCCTGTATATTCTAATAGTGATATTTCTGGTGGTCTTCATACACTTGTTTTAAATACAATGACATCATATCGTGAAAATGACAATGATCCTTTAATAAAAAGTGGATATGAGTGTAAATTTCAACGATATGATTTAAATGAAAATACATGGAAAGATATTATTGAAGACTATACAGACAGTAACGGAATAACTCATCAAGTAAAGTATAGAGTAAAATATCAAGGATCTTCAACACTACTATATAGTGTAAAGAATTTTGCAATAGAAACGGTTCCTTTTTATATAGAAGAATCTAATACTACTTATACTTATTATTTTAATCCAGATAGTGATGTTTTTGATTACCCAGAAACAAGCTTTAACTTAAAGGCAGATCTTGTAGACTCATCTTCATGTACTAATAATGTAATGGGTAATTTTATTAATGATTATATGTCATCTCCATTTAATGATAATAATCATAATAAGACATTAGGAAATGAGTTTAAAACATGTTTATCTGGTCGTCCGGTACTGTTATTCATGAATAATAATATTACTAATGATACTTCTAAAGTAACAGATGATTTATTCTTAGGTATATATAATCTTAACTTAAATAGAGGATCTGTTAATAATTTAGGATATCAATAGATATTAGATACTAGTCTTCAGAAGATCGACGGAAATTTTGAAAATATTTATTGGCAAATAACAACATAGAATACTAGTATATCTGTTCCAGATGGATTAACTGTAGCGGAAGTATAGGGAAATGGTAACGTTTACGACTTTTCTCAATATGACTACGGTCTTTTAAATCAAATTTTTGGAGACTTTTATACAGTATCTGGAGGTAGAGTAACAGAGGAATACAACAACGCAATATAGTTATTAGGAAGAGATTTTGCTCTTTATGTTAGAAATAATATTGTTTCATAGGGTCAAACTGAAGTTTTCCCAGCAACAGATTATGGAATTACTAGCGAAGAGTTTACAAATTATTATAATGAATTTAATTCAAGCAATGAATTAAGTAAGTTGCGCTATTATAGAATGCAAGGAGGTGGAATTTCTTTAACTGAAATACCACAAAATTCAATTATTGTTGATTATAATACAATGGAGGGATTGAGGCCTTCTTATAAGACTCTTATTAACGATAAATCCGTTGTTGGTAATTCTAATTATCAATTCCATTTAGTCTATGATATTAATGGTACCCCTCCAGCACCTTTCTATAAGAATAGTTCATACTACTATTATGTTGAGGATTTAGGGACTACTGTTTATGATCCAGAATCTAATCAATAGACATTTGATCTTGATAATTCTATAAAATATTATATAGTATGTATGGCATTTGCCATGGTTGATTCTGTTTAGAAAAACTTAAATATAAAAAGACCAAATAATGGAACCATTTGGTATCCACAGTTCTATGATATGGATACTGCTCTTGGTTTGGATAACTCTGGTAATAATTCAAATTATAAAGCATTCTCTGATTTTGTAAGAGAAGATGGCATGATCATTTCAGATTATGCTGATTAGTCTGCATCTGAGTGGTTTGATACTCCATCATCCTATTTATTCTTATATGCTAAATATGATGCCCTTCTTAATCAAAGAGACAACGACGGTTTAAGAGATAGGACTCCAATTTAGTATTGGTTATCTCTTCGTGGTGTAACTAGTAAAGTTCTAGATTTAGATTGCGCAGGAGCATTAGAAAATGCTGATAAGTTTTGTAATAAATATTTAAATACTTATATTACTAATGATATTCCTCCTATTGTTTGGAATTTAAATTATTTATATAAATATTTTAGTGAAACAAAAAATACTGGAGGTGCAAATAATGATACTGAAGAGTCTAGATTTAATGGTAGAATGATCTATCGAAGAAGAACTTGGTTAAGTCAAAGACTGCACTATCTTGATGCATTGTTTGGAATTTCTAATTCTAGACCTATTGGTAATAGTAATATTAGAATTTCAGACGGTGAAGTACCAGATACCAATCCAGATATAGAAATTGTTGGAACAATGTTCCCTGGTTTCTAGAAAGGTGTAACTGGTGTAACAGTAAATGCAGTTGTAAAAGATTAGCCAAGAACTCCATTAATCTTTAGAACAAATACAGATAATTATACTCTTTATATTACTGATGATTAGGGAGAGGCAACAATTAGAGATGTAAAAATAAATTCAAATGTTGACGTTGCTTTTAGTGGAACTAAGCATCTTATTTCAATAAGTAACTGTGGTAATTTATTATAGAATTCAACTATATTAAAAAATACTATAATTGGTGATTAGATAGAAAAGATAGTAATTTCTAGTTCCTGTAAGAGTGCTATTATTGATTTGAATAATCTTCCAGCAGTAAAAGAAATTATTATACACTCTTCACCAAATTCACCAAGTATAAACGCAGCCTTTATTACTATAGATGAAATTTAGATTAGAGGTAATGAAGCTAATCCTCCTGAAGTAAGAATATTTATATAGAACGTATCTTGTAAAAATTTAAATATAAGTAACTGTATTTTCCGAAAAGGAACCACAGATGGAACTAATTCTAAGATATACGGAATAACGGGTAATTGTATTATTTCAATATCAGGTTGTAATTTTTAGGCAGCTACTACTATTGGTGGAAATACGAGTAAAATTTCTCAATTTACTTTATTTGGAAATTCATTTGTTGGTAATCTTACTGTTCAAAGTATTTCTTCTTGTAAACTAACAGCAAATAATATAACATTTAGTAATGGAAATGTATTTAGTATAGCGGCTTCATTACTGACAGAGATCAATATATCTAATTCTAGAATTTTTACTCTTACTCACGACTCAAGTGCTAATCTTCAAACATGTAATATTGGTTTAGTTAATAATAATACTGGTACCGCTCCTACTGCTTATATTGTCTTAAATAAGACAGCAGCAGATGGTAATTTCTTATTTAATATAAATACTGGTTCTTAGTATAATCCTAAATTAACTGAATTAACCATTTCTCTTGAGGGTAATTATGGAATTGGAATTTTAAGAGCACCTCTATTCGGAGCACTAACTACTCTTAATCTAACAGGAAAATTTAAATTAGGTAGAATGGGATTGGCAGGTGCGGGTCTTCCACAGGTTACATTAGATCCAACTCAAGATAATGGAATAATTGGTTTTTCTGTTTCTAATTCTACTTCTACGTCTAATTATGCTAAAGGATCCTAGGGTATTTTCTTAGGTTTTAATGGTGCTTTTGTTAATAAAGATGGAAATGTCCTTACTGCAGAAAATTGGAAAGGATTAATAAATGGAGTATACACACTTCAATATGCTTTTGCTAATAGAACAGTTGGTTTAACCGTGGATGAAGTAGTTAATATATTAACTGCTATAAAAACTAATACAGCCACTTTAGCAGCTTCTAGTTGTAATATTTGGGGATTATTCCATGGAACTGATATAATTAATTCTAATGATTCGGCTGTAAAATTTAGTAGTCTCCCAGAGGATACTAGATATGAGTTAATAAATAGAATTGTTAATGCATGGCCAACTAATGCTCTTAATGACGGATCTCTTGTATTTCAAAGAACTAATTTTGACGTATTAACTAAAGAATTAGCTAATAAAATTAGTAGTAAAGTGTATTAGAATTTTATGGGTAATGGAAGCACACAATATATTGAAATGGGTGCTTTAAATAGCTTTACTACAATTACTGATGGTGTTTTGGATGCTAGTAAGATGTCTTGGATTATGGGATCAAGTAATGTTTCGTCTTATTATCCAAGTACACATTTCTTCACAAAAGATGAAAATAATGTTACTTAGTATGATGACTTAGAAATAAAATATAGTTAGCAATTTTCATAGGCAACTACACTAAGATTATAGGTTTATACTAGTGTTAGTAACAATATTTCATTTGACTATGAGAATGGTATGGGTAATAAGATAAAAAATTATCAAGGATTATTTAATTTGGGAGGTAACGTTGGTAATGTATATAATATTCAAAAGATGTTCAATAATACTCCAAATTTGAGCGAGGTTTCTTTTGATTTTAATGCATTTTCATTATCAATAAATGATCTAAATGACCCAAGAGTAGTTGATCTTTATCAGTTTTTAGTTGATACAAGTTCAGGAACGCCTAAATTAATTGATAAAGCATATAATGTTCTCTCTAGTAGAAGAGATACAGAAGATCATTGGAATCAAGGATCGTTCTATAAAAAGATTACAGGAGAAAACTTTAAAAATTTATTAAAATTACTACATGATAGTGGAAAAGATAATATAAGATGTATTTTCCACAATTGTACTGTTTTAAAAATAAGTTAGAACCCTAGAGATTTCTTTAGAAATGCCTTCTTTGGAAATTTATGTGAATTTAAAAGTTTATATGCTGCATTTAGAAAATCTAAATTTTTAGATATCAACGGTGATGAAATACCAATTATATTGGATAATGCCTTTACCTCTGAAACAATAGTTGATGATGAAGTTACCATAAGTAAAAGCACTAGTGTTGCTATTTTAGCAAGAGCATTTGAATTATGTTTTATAGAACCATTTACATCTGATTTGGGAATAAGTAGTTCAGTTACAAATGGCTTTAGAGCATTTGCTAATTGTACGTTTAATTATTCTATAGTTGAGCGTCCTATAAATCAACATCAAGCAAGAAATATAATGAGTTTCCCTGTTCCTTCAGAATAGGAGCCAATTTTACCAAAAAATTTCTTAAAATGTTGTAAATCAAATACAGAATTAGCTGCAAAATAGATGTTTGCTTATGATACTGATAGTAGATTTGATACTACACATTTAACAGGATGTATTCCTGAGGAAAGTAATTATTTTGGTAATGGAATTATATTGTTAGATACTTTCTAGAGATGTAATATTTATTATCATGTATATGATATAAAGGAACAAGATGATATTACCACAACTTAGTGGACTATCTTCCCAAAATGGTACACTGCATCTGCAAAAAGTGAAAGTATTGGACCATTTGGAATGTATATTCCACTTCCAATACAACCAGAAAGAACTAATGAAAAGTATATTTGTAGTATTTTCGGAAAGAGTGAAGATATTACGCTGCTTCAATCATCTTATGGAAAACTTCCTAGATTCCCAAGCGTAGTTCAAGGTATTACTACTTTTGGACCAATTTTATTGGGTTCAAAAGGTAATGATCCGAATTTAAGTCCTGATTCTATAATTTATCTGACTTTAAATGAAAATCATGAATTACCTCGACTAGGTTCTAATTTTAAAGGAATACTACCATCTATGCTTTCACCTGTAGTGTATATTACTGGTGCAGATTCTACAATAGTTTCTGACATATTAAGAGCTTCAATAAGTGAGGAAAATTATAAACCTATAAATGAAACTGCAGGAGGACTTACCTAGGATATAATCTTTAAGGGTGCAATAGATGGAGTAACAGTAGGAGATCAAAACATATTCAAAGTAATTGCATTCTCTTAATTTATTTTAAAATTTATATATGGCAAAAATATTTAATGGCTCTATTCCTATTGAGCAAATTTTCAAATTCAATCAGAATGCTCCACTAGATGATAGAGTTTCTGTTCAATACAATAGTGATCTTGCTGGGATAAAAGCATATCCTGGTTTGATGGTCTATGTAAATTCAGAAGATAAATATTATTACTATAATAAAGACGGCGAATGGGCAGTCTCCACCTCTGCAGGAGGTGGAGACGGTCTTGTTGATGGGACTGTTTTAGGAACTATTAATGGTAAAGAATTTGCTTATAAACGTAGTATTAGTTTATCTTCTTCTGATATTGGATTAGATAATCAAAAAATTCATGTGGGTCATTCTAATGATGGTGGACAGACTCTTTCTAACTCTGGTGAATGGATTGGTTTTTATGTAGGAGGTGAAACTCCTTCTTCTAATCCAAATGATTACGCACCTTGGTAGAAATTATCAGAAGGTGTTGGCATAGAGAAGATGGATGACTATTTTAAAATAGGAACAGCTGCTTCACCACAAAAACCAACTGTCAGTAATTAGGGAGTAGTATCAGACGATTGGTCTCCAGAACCACTAGAACCTACTTCTCAATATCAATATCTTTGGGCAGTTGTTGTAACTAAATTTACAAACAATACTTATTCAGTTAGCAATCCTCATATTGCTGGTGTTAAAGGATTAAGTGCATTAACTGGTGATCTTGATAATGAAATGGATAGTATTCCACTTAACTATCAAGGATATACTACTAAGTAGGAAGTTAAGTCTACAAGAATGACCATCTTCTTTGGAAGTACTTCATAGACACTAACTCAGTTAATTGCTACATCTAGTCAAGTTGAAGGAATTTCTTTAACTACTGATAAAGATACTGGAACTGTTATAGTAACAATTGCACCAGATACCCTTATTGAAGAAAATATTGATATTAATATAACTGGAACAACTCTAATTGGAGAAATTACTAAAACTTTTACTTTAGCAGCAGTAAGAGCAAGTAAAGATGGTGACAATGCCATTATTTATCAACTTTAGCCATCAGATAATGCAATAAAAGTAAATAGTTCTCTCATTTATTCCACAATTTATTTAACAGTTACTGTAAATAAAATAGATGGAGACGTTATAACTGCTGTTAATCCAAATAGTGATGGACATTTCCTCTTCTATAAAGTAGATGATGATGCTTGGACTAAATACGGAAGTCAAATTTCTGTAGGTTCAGCTAAAAAACAAGTTAAATTAAGATTAATTTCAGTAGACACAACAAATGAAAATTTTACTGGAATTACTTATGATAGAGAAACTATTCCAGTAGTTATTGATGGACAAAATGGTACATCAATAACAATAAAAGGAAAGGTTTAGGATTCAGATCATTTACCAGACCCTTCAGGTTATCAAGAAGGTGATGCAATAATTACTGAAAATGATGGGCATATTTGGGTTATAGTAAATGGTCAATGGGTAGATTGTGGTTAGTTCCAAGGACTTCCTGGTGCATCTTCTTATGTTCATATCAAATACTCTATTGATGGAACTAGATTTACCACTAACAACGGAGAAGATGAAGGACCATGGATTGGTATTTATGTAGACACTAATCCTGAGGACTCTTCTAATTTCACTGATTATAGGTGGCAAAAAATAAGTGGAGAAGATGGAAGTAGTCAAGAGTTTGTTTTTATAAGAGTTGATGAGTGGGATGGTAGTGAAAGTGGAAAGCCTGTTCTTACTCAATCATCTGGAGATGATTTTTAGAATGATGATTATCTCCCTTCAAATTGGACAAATCCTGAGAGTCATAAAGTTTATCAATGGGAGGATGATCCCGTAGAAGCCACCGAAGATCATCCATTTATTTTCTATTCTCAAAGAAAAAAGATAAGTGGTATTTGGCAACCTTTTGGTAATGTACTTCTTTGGAATAGATTTACTAAAGATGGAGATACTACTGTTCTTTATCAATTAGTCTTAAGCAGAGACGTAATTAGACCAGAAGATGAAAGTAAAGTAATTAATATAAAAATAGTTAGATCTTAGGGTGAATATAGTGAAAATATAACAACTGAAGATAATTTTTAGCTCAAATATTCGATAGATGGTGGACAGTTACTTACTTCTACTGGAATTAGTAATGCCACAGCAGGAGTAAATATTAATATTGCTGCTGCAGAAGATTATGTTAATTTTTATCTTTATAGTGATACTAATTTACTTGCTCAAAAATCTTGTAATATTATTACAGGTGCTATTGGTATTTAGAGTATAGAAGAGTGGTACAAAGCGACTGAAACAGATGATCCACCATCGAAAGATGATGACGATTGGAGCAATACAATAACTCAAATTACTTCAGAATTACCATATCTATGGAATTATGAAATTTGTTATAGTACAGAAGGTGGTAAATTAAGTGAAACTGAAATTACACTTATTGCAGTTTATTCTGGAGATGGTCGTGGTATTGCAGAAATTCAAGAATATTATCAAATCTCGGATCAATCAACTAATCCACCAATACGTTGGACAGGTGATACTACGCCGACTGCTAGAGTAAGTGATGATACTGAAAAAACTATTTTAAATACTTGGAAAGCTAATGCTGATTTAACTACACACGAAAAACCATATCTTTGGAACTTTGCTGTTATCCAATATTCTAAATCTCCATTTTTTGAATATGAAGTTCCTTAGTGTATTGGAGTTTAGGGAGCATCTCCTCTTATTATGGATCTTGACAATGAAATGGATAGTTTTATTGTTGATGAAGATAATAAATATGAAGGAGAAAATTTACAATTAGAAACAGGAGTTGAGGTTTATTTAGGAAGAAATTCTCAACCATTAACAGCTTTAGTTGCAACCTCTCAAAGCGGATCTGGTGTAGCTTCTTCTGATATTGTTTCTGATAGAACAAATAAAAAAGTTACGGTAACTATTAAAAAGAATCAAGTTTATTCTAAAAAAATAGAAATCACTATTACTGCGACTACAGACTCTGGAGTACTATCTAAAGTATTTACTATAGTTCCAGTTCCCGGTGGAGAAAATGCTGTAATTTATAAGATTTATCCAGCTTATGATGTAATTAAAGTAGATAAGAATGGAAACAGAATTCCAGCATCAACTATTACTTCTCAAATAACTAAAATAACTGGAAAATCTGGTTCTGAAACAGCTAATTCTTTTAGTGGAGTTACCTTAAAGTATTCTATTGACGGAGGAAATTATAATAATTATAATCCTAGTTCACCACCTTCTTCAACATCTATAAATCAAAATATTAAATTTAGATTATTAGATAGTAATTCAACTGTTTTAGATCAAGAAACTATTCCTGTTGTTTACGATGGATCCGACGGAAGCAGTGTTTTATTTGCTGATCTTGATAATGAAATGGATTGCATAATCACTGATGCAAACGGTATATTATCAACAGCCAAAGTTTTCCAAATTAATGGAAGAATGTGGTTAGGAACACAATAGCAAGTAATAACTAATGTAACCAAAGTTGGTAGTTCTGTTGGTACTGTTTAGCTTACTAGTGTAGATGAAAATAATGGAACTGGTCATATTTCTATAACTATTCCAACTGGAACTTATACAGATAGCTATTCAATTACTTTAAATTTAACTTGTGAGATTGGATCTATTGAAAGAACTTTTACAGTAGGTGTTGCTAAAGGAGGAAAAAATGCCGTTGTCTATAATCTTTTACCATCTGTTGATTCTATTAAGAGGACTAATCAAGGTGTTTATCAAACTCCCTCTGATGGTAAAATAGTCGTATTAATAACAAAATCTGTTGGTGATAATATTTCTAATATTCAATCAGAATCAGGTAAATATATCCAATATAGCGTTGATAACTCTACAACTTGGTATGCATATTCGTCTGAAATAAATATTAATTCTTTAAGTCCATAGAAAAACATTAGACTAAGACTTATAAATCAAGGATCTACTGTAGAAACTCCAAACGGTGCTATTTATTACGATAAAGAAACTATTCCTGTTATTAGTGATGGTGCTGATTCAACAAGAATAGTTGGTGATCTTGATAATGAAATGGCTGGATTTGCTTTGGATAGCAATGGATGGTCAAGTGATGAAGTCACACTATCTGCTGAAACTATTTTATCTGTTTTTGAAGGAACTACTCCAGTAACTATTACTAATTGTACAGTAACTAATCCAATGTCTGGTTTTTGTACTATTACAAAAACTCCATTAGAAAATAGTACAAAATATAAAATAAAGATAGAATTAGCTTAGGATGATGATTATAATGAATTCTTGAATTCTCCAGTTAATTTTATTATTACTGGAACAGGTGAGGGATGGTCAGTGTCTAGGGTATTTTCTGTTTGTTTTTATAAAAGTGGAGAAAGTGCTAAGTTCTATCAACTTTAGACATCATCCTCTACTATTAAAAAGACTATTAATGAAGAATTTGAGGAGCCTTTAACAGTCTCTGCAATAAAAGTAGAAGGAAAACAATTTACTCCAGTAACTACTGGTGTTCATTGTTATTATTCATTGGATAATTCTTCTACTTGGACTAAGCTTACTCTCTCCAATTCATCTCCTATAAATTTACTTGACAATAATAATCCACAGTATAATATTAGATTCCGTCTTCAAGATGTAGAAAATAATAATGATTATGGCTCAAATGGATTTATTCAAGGAGTTAAAATCTATGATAAAGAGACTATTCCGGTAATTGTTGATGGAAAAAATGCAAAGCAATATTCATTAGTAGCATCTAGAAAAGATTTTAATAGAGATGATCCAGTTACTGTTTGTTCTTATGTTTCTGATGGAGAGGAGGAAACACCTTTTGCAGGATATTTTGTTGTAGTAGAAAAAGATTTTGATGGAGAAACAGTCAATACTACTAAAATAAGTAGTTAGTCTTCTAAGATAGAAGATTGGTTACCTAGTGGCGATATCACTTATAAAGTATAGTTTTATTTATTTAAATCTAGAGCAGAAGTTACTAATTTTAATCCAGATAGTTCTATTCCATTAGCTCAATGTGAATTATTAGCTCAACAATCTACTGCTGAATTAGATTTAGGTGGGTTAGATGGAACTTAGAATTATTTAGTTAGTTCAGAAAATAAAATAACAGAAACTCAAATTTTCAACATTAATTGTAAATTTTACATTAATTCTATAGAAAATCCATGTAGTATTACAGTTACTCCAAAAGAAACTTATACTGTTGGTATGTTATATGACTCTGCTAACTCTAGTGGTACCCATTTGCAATTTATAGCTAATATTTCTAGTACTGCAGTTAGTGGTTCTTAGATTTATACTATTAAAGCTACTGCTACTTACTGTGGAATAACTTACACTAGACAAAAAGAAGTTATATTTACTCCTGTTGCAGCTGGGGCTTCTATTCAAGGAGCAAACGGTTGTATTGTTAGATATCGTGGAAATTGGGGTGATATCACTGGTTATCCTACTATTGAGAGTCCAGCTAGGGTAGTTCTTTTTGATTGTGAAAGTTCTCATACCGATGCAGGAACTTTTGAGACATCTCCAAGATTTAAATATATAGATGTTGTAAGATATTCTGGAAAATATTATAGATGTAATACTAAACATAAAATTACACTTAACTCATAGTTTAATGCAAATCTTCAAACACCTAAATATATTCCTGGATAGAACTATTAGGGACAAAGTTATTGGACAGAAGCAAGTGAATTTGACTTTATCGTAACAGATACTTTAATTGCTGAATATGTTTCTTCTCAAACTATATCAGCAAAAGATGTTATAATAACTGAAAGAAATGCTAATAATGAAGTTACTAGTATTGTTGGCGGTATGACCTCGTCTAGTGCAACTGTAGAAGGTAATAATCTTAATTTAGGTTCTGTTAGAATTTGGGCTGGTACAACATCCTTAGATCCAAATATTCAAGATGCACCATTTAGAGTAACTTAGAGTGGTCAATTAACTGCAAAAAATGCTAATATTAGTGGTAATATAACAGCTACAGATTTTAGATTAGTTTCTGGTAATGAGATAGTTCTTCATTTAAGTACTTTTGGTAATCTAAAAACATAGTTTCCAAATACAACTGTAGAAAACCCTGAATATAGTAGTTATGATGATACTTTACCAATATTTGCATTAAAAGACTAGAATGGTAAATGGTATTTCTTACCAGTAGTTGAAATAGTTCCAAATGTTCCTTCTGGCTCTACTTCAGTTTTAAATGAAGTTAAAGGATTCTTACTTAATAGTAGCTTAACTGCTAATAAGTTAGTGGATTCTTCACAGAATTCTATAAATCCAACTGATAATGTATGTAAATAGTGTTCTAGTACTGATTCTTCTTTAAATAATAAATATTATAAGTTAAGTGCTACTAGTCCTACTACTGCTAATTTATATACAGGAAACTTTGTCGGAAATGGATTAATAAAGAAAGAGACAATCACGATTAATCGAGGAGGTTATACTGCAAATGTAACTATAAGAACTCGTTCAGTATTAATTGTTAATAATGGTATAGCTGCAATTAGATATGTATATGTGGGACCAAAAGTAACTTGGGACTCTTCGGGATATACTATTGATTGGACTACTAGATGGTTCTGGAAGCCTTTTAGTACTAAGTCAGATGGATATCATCCAGATTTCTCTACAGAAGTAAGTGCTACCTATTCAGAAGACTTTTTAGGTATTTATGATAGTATTACTACTAGTAATAATAATCCAAGTCCTTTTGATTAATCATATTTAATAAATAAACTATGAAGAAAATAATTCAATATTTAAAAGATAGCAACCATTTAACTCATGCCGTAATTGGTTTTATTATTGGTCTCATTAGTTTTGATCTATGGACGGCTGTTTTAGCAACTACTTGTTTGGCTGGTGCTGCCGAAACTAAAGACAGATAGTATACAAAGAAGTGGGATTGGCAGGATTTCTTAATTACTTTAGTAAGTGGTTTTGCTGGTTTTATGGTATATAGACTAATATCAATTATATTGTTATGAAAAACGAAAAAGTATTGTCCTTAGAAAATAAGATTCATGGTTGGCATACTCGTTTGAAGGAACTTCATTTTAGTGCTAGTAGTGTTTCTATTCATAAAATCATTGATGATTTCGATTCAGCTCTTTGTGAGTGGGATGATGAAATTATGGAAGATTCCCAAGCAATTTTTGGTTTTATAGAGCCAGGTGAAATTTCTCCTGAATTACCAAAATCGCTTGACATAGAGAATCTTTTAATTGAAATTAGATCAACTTTGGCTGAGTTTTTAGATAATCTTGGTGATGTTACTATGTGGACTGGTATTAAGAGTGAATGTGAAAATTTCTTTCACTAGGTAAATAAGACTATTTATCTTATCAAGATAGCAAAAAGAGGGGATTAATTTCCCCTCTTTTATTTTGCTTATATTCTCCTTTAAAAATCTAACTTATGAATTAATAAAATATTAAAGATATGGATACAAAAATTAGAGTTTATATTTTGCAGAAAGATAGACACATTTCTTGCACAATTATCTACTTAGGGGATGATTTTAAAGTTACTAGTAATGAAGATAGAAATTTACTAGATAATCTTTCTAAGGAAACAGATTTATTTTTGATTTTTTCAAAAGAACTGGCTAAGAAAATTTCCCCTAAAAAATTTAGCACTCTTTATGATGCTATGGGGTATGCTGTTTCTGAGACTAATAATGAATCTATTGCTATTTTAAATGCATTTGAATACTTAGATGAAGTTTTAAAAAAGCATCTTTATTATCTTGTAGTAAATGATATTTTAGTTCCTTTTCCAATAGAAAATCTTCCAAGAGTCCTTGGGTTACAGATTCAGACTGCAGTATTCAGTTCTTATAGAACTGATTATGAAGAGTTGAAAGAGATTTATAGCAAAGAGAAAGAATATACCTGGTGGGAAAAACTCTTAAATAAAGAAGAAGATTTTGAAAAGGATGGCTTATTCTGCTATAATAGTTCAGATGATGACTATTTTCTTATTCCAGTAAATGTATTTAGAAAAATACTTGAAGAGTATGGAAATAATAGTTATTATATGGACTCTTTTGAAAATTATGGCTTTAATACTTTTATAGCATCTTCAATTCAACCAGAAAACTTAACAAATACTAGCTTAGATGAAATATAAACAACGAGGAGAATACGAAAAATATCCAAAAGAAATTGAGGAAGGAAATCTTTGGAAGATAAATGAAGATCCACCTCAATGGTTAATAGATCAAGGAAAGATAATTAAAATAACAGAAGATGGAAAATACGTTTTTGACACTTCATTAGATTCTAATGGTGGTCATATTTTCAAGAGTCAGCGCGGTGGAACATTAGTAGTTCTTCCAAAAGATGGCTATCTTTTGTATTCAAAGGAGAAAGGAATTATTGGAATAACAGAAAAACAATTATATCTTCTCTATGAAGAGAAAAAATAAAGGAGGCTTATGCCTCCTTTTGTTTGTTTAAATCTTCTTCTTCAATATAAACTTCCGTTATATCACAATATTTATAGTATTCCTTTATAAGATCTGCCCTTGCATCACTTCCTTTTGAGAATACTGGGATCTTTCTATTATTTTTTGGTGCTAATGTTATTATATTCATATGACTAGATCTTGCTACTCGACCAACTTGTTGAAGAATAGCTCCACCAATTTTACCAGCAAATAATAATGTATTTTGTAAATTAGGGAGATCTAATGCTCTGAATCCACTACTAGTCGATGGAATAACATCAACTTCTCCCTTCTTTATTAATTCACACGCTTCTTCAAGAGTATGTTTAGTTCTATTCCCCTGAAGATCATAATAGATATACCCCTCATTACAAACCAATAAAATTCTAAAAGTTCCTTTAAAGTAATTATCAATCCAATGGTTAATTATATCAACTAAATTGTTAATTGGAATATACATTAATGGAAATGCTTTACAAACATTTACAATAGTTTTACAAACTTCTGGATTTGTAAATATTGTGGTTAATACACTTAGCGAGAGATTATTTTTATTTACATCTTTCATAGAAATTTTATTTAAAGAAGATGTCCTAACTGTTATTAAGTCAATTTCTTTATTTAAAGGTTTTCTATAAACTAGAGTTGGTCCAAAATATTTAATAAGCCCTATATTATTATATACAGCTGGATCTTCTAAACCGTTTTGTAAATTGATTAATTCTCCTCTAACTTTATCAGCTGTTCCGCTGAAACCATATCTATATTGAAGATTATTACATGCGTCAAATATTAATTCTCCGCTTGGATTAATACAGTATTCTACTTCATCTGCTAATAATACATCAAAGCTTTCAAATTCTTTCTTTAAAGTATTCCAGGATGTGGGATCTTTGACATCATTTCTATTACAGAAGCCTTGAACTATAATGCTTTGAATATTCCCATTTCCAAGTTTCTTAGAGACATCTATTCCATAATTAGTTTTTATTCTCTTAAGAAGTTCATCCTGTGGCTTTTTATTTGGAGTCACTAATAAAACTTTCTTGTTAAGTTCTTTGTAAAAATAATTAGCTAAAGCAGCAATTACACTAGTTTTTCCATAACCAGTATAAACACTAAATAAACCAAATTTATATTTTAATAAATGAAGTACATCAGAATTTTGTTCTGGGTATAATTCATTAAATGGATAGATTCTATAAGTTTGATGTAAAATAGCACCTCTAAGATTATTTAAATCTTCCGTGAAGAGATACTTTCCGAAAATATTTATAATGTAAGTAATCCAACCAATACCAACCTCGAAAAACACGTGTTTAGTCTTGGAATCTGTTTTCTTTCTATTATAAATTTTTCCTCTAACTGTAGCCGGTATTACTCTTCTAAATACCGGACTAAATATATCTTTAGTTACTGAAAATTCTAATAGAGAACGGACACTTGGATCGTCCGTCTCTATTACTATATTGTTTCCAAAAATACCTGTTCTTATCATAATCACTATTTAGAAAAAGAAGGGAATTCAAAACCCTTTAAATTCTTATATATGTAATAGAATAAACCCTAAAAAGTTTATTATATTACCTTTACGCTGAGTTTATAAGGTTTTTCACAATGAGAAATTTTATAAACTCCTTCATTTATATTAAAACTTACTCGTAAAACTACAAGTAAAATTAATATAAAAATTAACACGTAAGACTAACATTAAAACTATATTATATATACAAATAATACTAGGAAGAGTAAAATCTTCCTAGTATTTTTTTTTCTTAATTATTCTCGTAAAGATCAGTTATATAATCTATACAAGATTCCTTGGAGCCATCAAAGAATTTTGTTACTGGATCTGGTAATTCAACTCTTCCAGAATTATAATTTATTTCCACAAAGATTAGTGGATTATCTATATCTACGTTATGAACGTATCCCAGATTAAGTAAGTAATTTAATAACCAAGGGAAATCTTTTATAGTATTTTTATCTATTACTCTATTTTCACCAAGATATCCAAGAATCATTAAAAGTAATTCGTCTGATTCGAACTCTGTTTTCAAGAGTCTCTTAATAGTCTCTTTACCTTTTGATTCAAATGAAATTTGGTAATAACTGTGACTTGATTTTTCTAATTTAATTTCAGAAATAAAGTCCTCTAAAAATTTCCCTAAAACCATAATAATTTTACTTTAAAAGATTATTAACCGACTTTAAAACGTCACTTATTTTTGTAAGTTCATTATTTCTTCCAACTAGAATAGATCCATTAGTAGATCTTGCTATATCTACGTGCCCTGAAACTTGAATAGCCCCATTAGTAGATCTAGCAGATCCATAAATGTTTCCATAAACAGAAATAGGTCCATTTCCTTTACTAGTTACATCACCTTTTACATCTCCAATAATTATACCACAACCACTCTTAATAATTACATCATTATTATTAGTGGTGTTTATTATTTGGATTGATTCACAAGGTTCTTGAAGATTTACTTCAACTCCATCAATAAAAATTTGTATCTTTTTCATAAAATCTTTATATAGTTTCTTTTTTCTTTTACTTTAGTCATAGATTCTAAAGTAAAAGTACTAGCGTAGTTTTTTACAAATTCTTTAAATTCTTCTCCAGACATTACTCTATTCTTAATAATATACTCGGCTACTTTTTTAATAAGCTCTTTTTCTTTGTGTACAAGAATATTAGACTGGGACTGAAGACATTTAAATTTACTATTAACTGTGGCTTCAAATTGTTCTTTATCTCTATCAGTTTTTCCTAGTGGAACTCCTTCACTACTAACTCTTCGTGATTCTGCTACATATAAGTCTGCTGAAAAATATCCACGTCTATATGCAGCATCTGATAATAAATTCCAAGCATCTCTTATATCAGTTGAACTGCCTAGTGTATAGTCTGCTACATCTGGTATAAAAAGTTTCTCAGAATAATATCCAGCTAAACCTCTTATAACCATATTATCTACATCTCCAATTGTTATTGGCTCAAAACTTTCATAAGTAGTAAGACCACCTCCACTAGCAGTGAGTCCAACAATATTTATTGGAGTTTCACCAAAAAGAGCAGCATTAGCTACAGCATGACCTGCTTCATGAATAGCTAAAATCTCAATTATTCTATCAGATTTATTATTTCTGATTTTTCCCAAAGTTAATTTATATTCATACTGAAGTTCCTTAGTAGAACCATCACTATAGATAATTTTAGTATGAATAATTGAAGTTTCTTTGAGATTTTCTGAAGACATTTCTACTCTTTCGCCGAGACCATTAACAATTATTTCTGATATTCTTGGAAAGATAATATCATAAACGGTTGATAAGACTGGTCTAGCTCCTTGAGTAGGATAAACACCTTCATTATAAAGAAGATCTTTTATATTTTGATCAAAAGTAATAGGAACGTTTACTAATTTACTTAATTTTATAAGTTCGTTTTCAATAAGTTGTTTAAAATGTTCTTTACCAAGAGTAGGATAAGTAATTATATTATTACCCAATCTACTTAATTGCTCTACTCTAAATCGATATCTTAAAGCATCTTTTACAACTGGAGTTGAAATATTTAAAGTAATTTTTCTAATAGCATCAGCATCTTCATCTGGTGAAAGATTGCCATAAACACTACTATATGCTTCATCTATATTTCCAATTATAAATATAAGACTTCTTGAGCAATTTATTAATCTGGGTCTAAAAATAAGTTTTCTATTAGAATCAATTATGTCCATTAATTCTTTTATTGTAGTACTACAATATAAATTATTAAGAACTTTTCGACCTAACCCTCTTTCTGCTCTATCTAAAATGTCTCCTATTGTACTGCACGAACCGTCATCTAATATTTTCCAAAAGTCATCTGAGTCTGGTTTAAGATTAGGTTTACCAGCACAATACCAATAATCATTCTTAAATGATTCTCTGTTATCTTGAATAACTAAATTTTTGATTTTTGTATTTGGATAGATTTCAGATAAACCCTCTAAACTTTTTAGAGATGATTTTAGATGTTCTACTGAATAATTATACCATTCGCTATCAATTATTCCTGAATCGATTAGACTCCAAATTCCTGTAATTCCTGATCGATCAACTTCTTTTCCTTCTTCATCTATAGTTCGACAATTTTGAAATTCATCAAATATTATAGCTAAAGAACGGCCTTTATTACTAATAGAATCAGAATCATCAAATGGATTAGTATCACCAGAAGAACTGTCTTCACCAGTAGTAGCTCTTTCAATTGTATCAGTTAAGTCAAGAGTAGAATAATTAGAAGAAATTTTAGCACAGTCAAAGTAAACCTGTTGCTCTATTTCCAGGTAGGCAAGTAATTTTCTAACAACACTCGTCTTACCTGTTCCAGTCATACTAAATAAAGATATAACTACGGGTCTAGTTAGAATTTCGGGGGTTAAATACCAAGGAGTAATTTGCTCAATAATTTTATCAATTTGAGCATCTATTCCTACATATTCACTCTTTAATTTCTTAGCTGCATTTTGTAATTTTTCTATTTTATTTTTCATCGTCAAAAATATTTGGGTCACAGAAAAGTTCTTTCTTAGTTACATAAATATATTTTTCACCATTAGTCAATTCAATTTCACTAGAACCATAATGAATATTAGATTCAGTATAAGATTTCATTAATGATCTCCATGTTTCTGGGTTATTATTATTCATATTGTTGCCAACAATGAATAAAGCCAATCTTTCTAGTTCATTAACAATTAACTCTACGTCTGGATCATTATAGTATGCCATAATAAACATGCTAGGATTTATATAAATAACTCTAGCAAGTTTGGGAATAGCTTCAGAAACTAATGAACTTGTTATATAAACATTAGTTCCAAGAATCTCAGAATCTATTGATTTAAATAGAGTAACTATTAATTCTTTTGTTTTATTAGTAGACATAGAAACCTCACAGTTTTGCTTTTCAGCATCAACTAAAAGTGTTATTTCTTCTGCTTCACTAATATTACACTTAGAAAGAATATTTTCTTTCGTAAACTCGTTCTGAATGTCAAACGGTTTAGTTAAAATTAATCTTTTTGTTATCATAATAGTTTAAATATTATTGCTATTTTTGAGGCCTTCAAGTCCTAATAAATGTATAACGTTTAATTTTAAAACAACAAAATTATGATTAAAATTGTCAAGAAAGAGAAGAATGGAGTAAGAGTTAAGTACGCTAATGGAAAGATTTTATTTCATTCCTGGGAGGATTTCAACAAGTATTTTACTATTGGTGAAAACAATGAAGCCGTAGTAAAAGAAGACAATGAGAATGTCTTGAAGGCAAATGAGATCCTCGAAGAAGCTATTCAGTTAGCAATCACCAAGTTGAATACTAACAATGGTGCTCTTATGAGTGAAATTAATCAGAAGATTGATGAAATCATGAAGATCACTAACGCTCCTGAAGAGAAGCGTAAGACCGTTAAGTATCTCATTTGGAAGGAGGCCAATGATAAGGCCAAACCAAAGACTACTCTTGGCGATCTGCTTTCTGATCAATTGAAAGCAAAGCTTAATAATAAAGGGAACTAAAATTCCCTTTATTTTCTCATGTATGAGATGAAAACAAATTTTAAAAGAAAATTTTTCGTAAAAGTAGAAAAAATTAACTAAAATTTTAATTGGTCTCATAGCTCAGTCGGTTAGAGCAGCGGACTCATAATCCGTGGGTCGGGGGTTCAAGCCCCTCTGAGACCACTTCCTAAGTATGATAAAGAGAACTGTTAGAAGTCATTATAAAATTATTGGCGAAAATCAGGTCCCTAAAGAATACTTTAAGACAGAAAAAGACGCACTCAAGATGGCTAGATATTTAAATAGTCGAGAAAATACTATTCACAAAGTAGTAGCTTATAAATGTATTGAGTGTGATGGCTGGCATATCGGTTGTAATAAAACAATTTTAACAGCCGAAGACCGAATTGAAGCCGCCAAAAAATTAAAAATGTATCCATAGCTCAGTTGGTAGAGCACAACACTTTTTGCTAAATTAGAAGCCTTATGTGGAAACATATAAGTGAATAACATCGCTAATTCGGTGAAGGCTAAGCTTATTAAAAAGTATGTTAACGCCGAGCAAGAAATTTTATTAAAATAAATTATATATGAATACTAAAAATAAAGGAAATATTGGAGAAGCAATTATTTTATCAGAATTTACAAAAAGAGGTATTTAGGTATCTATACCTTTTGGAGATAATGCCAGATATGATATGATTGCAGAATTTAATGGAAAATTAAACAAAATTTAGATTAAATATACTGAACAAGAGAGTGAAAATGACTCTATTGTCTGTCATATATCAAGTAGTACTAATCATACTACTAATAAACATTGTGATAGGTATGTAGGTCAAGTTGACTATATTGCTGTGTATATTGCTCCATGGAATGAATCTATATTAATTCCGATTTCTGATTGTGATAAAAATACTATTTGTATTAGAAAAAGTATTGGAAAAAATAATCAAAAAATGGGAATTCATTTATTATCCGATTATTCATTTGATAAAATTTTATGTGTAGAGACTTTACACGATGAATCTAAACTTAATGAAAAGCATGATTAAGACAAAGTCCGGACTACAATATGAAAATAATGTAGTGAAGTAATGTTGGGGTCCCGGGTTCGAACCCCGGTGGGTATACAAACAACAACTTTTAATTAATAATAGTAAAATTAAAAAATGATTTACGCAAGAATTATTTTATTTATTTTATTTCCACTGCTTTTATTTTATTATATAACAGTGGTTCTTCAAAAAGCAGGTTTAATTCAGTTTTTTGAAGGAGAAATGACTTTTAGAAGATCTTTAATCCCGTTTTATTATTGGATAAAATCATCAAACAAAAACAATTCAACAACAACTAAAAACAAAAAACAAAATGAGAAATCCTAACAATCTCGGTGCCAATGCAACAAAGGCAATTATTTGGTGCGTAGCCTTAGTTCTCCTTTCTATAGGTGTAACGTGGGCAGTCTTTAACGCATTTGAAGACACAGACCGAAGCAAGAACTATGTTTGCCAGATGCCATTTACAGGCGAATATAAAGTCTGGACAAATGGTGGCTTGCAGAAACAGCTGTGGGGTAACGTCTATGAGTACAACAAGACTTACCAGATCAATTTCACAGACCTCGCAAAGAATGATGGTGGTTATGTAGCTATTACCGACAATGGTACTCCAGCTGCATCACTGACGTTCAATGACAAGGGTCGTGGCTATCTTGTTGGATCACTTCGAGCAATTCTTCCTACGAGGGATTCCTTGATGATGAAGATTCAGCGAGATTTTGGTAGTGCAGATCAATTTATTATATCTCTTGTCCAGCCTACTCTATATAAGACAGTTCAGGCTTGTGGACCAATGATGACTTCATTGGAGTCCGTTGCTGAGAAGAGAACAGATCTAACTAACTATCTCACTGATCAGCTCAATAATGGCCTTTATAAGACAGTAGTAGTTAAGGACACTGTCATTAACGACATAACTGGAGAAAAAGAAATTATATCGAGAGCTGAGATTGTAGAAGACATACGTTCTCCAAAAGGATATGCTCGTCAGGAAAAAGAATCTGCATTTGCTCAATATGGAGTAACTGTCGATGTAGTATCAATTACCGATATTAAATATGATGCTGCTACTCAGAGACAGATTGATTCTCAGAAGGAGGCAAATTTGGCAGTAATTACCTCTAAGACAGAAGCAATTCGTGCCCAGCAGAAAGCAATTCAGATTGCAGAGGAAGGTAAGGCTGCTACTGAGAAGGCTCGTTGGGAGCAAGAACAGATAAAAATCGTCGAGGTCACCAAGGCTGAGCAGGCTAGAGAAGTATCTAGGTTGGCAGCTGAGAAAGCCGAATTCGATAAGAAAAAGATTATTGCTGAAGGCCAGGCTGAAGCAGAAGCAAACCGACTTAAGGTTGCAGCAGGGTTAGAATATAGTTAGCCCCATTATAGAGTAATCTATAATGATAAAACACATTTAATTGCTGGGAACTCCTATAAAAGGACAATCAGCAACCAAGCATAAATTAAATTTATGGGAATAATGCACAAATCCAGATTTAATGCTGGAGAAATAATTAATGAATCTTTTACATTAATAAGAAACTATTCAAAGAAAACTACTATAAAAGGAAAAAATTAGTGGTTATGGGAATGTAAATGTAATTGTGGAAATACTTTTCATTGTAGAGAAAATGATTTACTTAATAGAAGAGGTTGCCGCTCTTGCACTAATCAATTAACCCAAAAAGAATTATCTTTACGAAAGAAAGATGGAATCGAGCACTATGGACTAAAAAATCGACTATTAAAAGATTATAGAACTGGTGCTGTTAAGCGAGGAAAATCTTTTGAATTAACATTTAGTGACTTTACTAATTTAATGGAACAAAAATGTTATTATTGTGGTGAAGAACCAGTAATACATCCATATGAATTATAGTATATGCAACAAAAAGGAGAACCTTGGAAACATAATGGAATCGATAGGATTGATTCATCAAAAGGATATACTTTAGATAATTGTGTTCCATGTTGTTCAAAATGTAATTATGCAAAACACTAGATGTCAATTAATGAATTTAAAGAATATATTAAAAAAGTGTATAAAAATTTAATTTTAGAAGGCTCAACGACTATTCCGGAAGGAAGTACATCACAAGCGATTGGTGATGGAAATAGTGTGCATCCTGATAAACAGGATGAAGATATAGTCTAATCTATATAGAAATATATAGCAGTTTATTAAAAAACGTATATAACGTAGCGAATTATATAGAATAAAATGTAACGCCTCAGGAAGCAGCAGAGTGGAAATATAAGAC
>JAEEGL012992044.1_pt1 | contig 24621 bp, 20 predicted proteins | sample 9134231 | NCBI WGS metagenome assembly JAEEGL01 (sample SAMN16246548, study PRJNA631951) | gut metagenome | biome: gut microbiome; feature: rumen; material: fiber-attached | host: Bos | place: Iran: Karaj | collected 2018-10
CGCCTGTGAAGCTTGACGGTCTGGGCACGTTCCGCCCGACCTTCGACTGCAAGGTGGCCGCCTCGGAAGAGGACTTCTCGGCACAGGAGAACATCATCGGCATGCACATCCGCCTGTACCCCGAGCAGACGAAGGAGGCCGAGAACCTGTCTTCGAAGAAGCTGCTCAACAAGGTGTCGCTGAAGAAGTCGGACCTTGTGAAGCCCACTGACCTCAACGGCGGCGACGAGCCCGACGAGCCTTAAGCGAGGACGAGCGCGTGATCGAGAAGCCCGCAGCCCAATACACTGGGTTGCGGGCTTGATGTTTAAGGACAAATTTGAGGCAATGTGTGTTAGCAGCCCTCGCGTAGGAATTCTAAGGCTACGTGAGGGCTGCTAAGCGCATGGCCTCCTTTCGGGCAATCTTTCCTGTTGGCGTCAAGGGTATGCGGCCAACGGTGATGATGTGACGCGGTTGCCAGTATTTGGGCAACACACGTTGGCAGATGGCCTTGAGTGCACCTGTGTCGGTCGACTCCGTCAGCAGCACCACCACCTCCCCATACTTCTCGTCACGCCGCTTCGTGATACAGAAAGGAGCCGCGAGATGATGGCTCAGCAGAGCTTCCACAGCTTCTGCCTGCACCTTCACGCCACCCGTGCAGATGGTGTTGTCGAGGCGGCCGAGAATACGGAAGCGCCCGTCGGCAAGCAGTTCTGCGATGTCGTTAGTGACCAGCTGCCCATCGGCTAATGCCGGGGCATCGATGGCTAAGCTGCCCTCGGCGGTAAGCGAGAGGGTAACGCCCTCGAATGGTGTGTACCACTCAGTGGCATCAGGTCCACTGAGACGTCGCAGGGCGATGTGCGACAACGTCTCTGTCATGCCGTAGGTGCTCCACACGCTATTCTCGAACGTCTTTAACGCCTCGGCCAGTGTGTCGTCGATGGCGCCTCCGCCGATGATGAGGTGACGGATGTGCCGCAGCCGTTCGCACTCTTCGGGAACCTGCAGCGAATTGTAAACCTGCATGGGCACCATCGCGGCAAAGTCGATGTTTTCCGGGCATTGCGCCAGCGGATGGCCAGTGGGTGGCACGCTGACGAGCCGCAAGCCACATGTCAGCGCACGTACAACCATCATCTTTCCAGCAATGTAGTCGAGTGGCAGGCATAGCAGTGCCACGTCGCCAGCCTTCAAGCCAAGGAAACGGCAGGTGGCACGCGCGGAGGCCTCCATGCGCCGTTTCTCAGCCCACATCGGCTTCGGCGTACCCGTCGAGCCGCTGGTGTGAACAAGCACATGCGCATGCTCATCACGCCACTCGGCTAAGAATGACTCGTAATCCATAGGCGGTCGCCCCTGATCTCCAAGGGGTAAGGAATGTTGTCGGTAAACAGCTGCCCAGTGCCCAATCCCTGTGCCATCGTGATGCGGTCGCCATAGACATCGCTACACAGCTGCGCGATGGCATTGAGGCCAACGTTGCTCTCGAGGGCCGAGGTCATCCAGGAGCCGACGCCCTCCTCGCTGGCAATGTCTATCCACTCGCGACACCCCGCCATGCCCCCGTGCAACGAGGGCTTCAGCACGATGTAGGCAGGCTTAACGATGCGTAGCAGCTGCCGCTTCTGCTCAAGGTCGTTCACGCCGATCAGCTCCTCGTCGAGGGCGATGGGCAGAGGGGCATCGCGGCACAACTCGGCCATGTCAGCCCAGTATCCCTGGCGGATAGGTTGCTCGATGCTGTGGACGGCATACTGCGACAGCAGTTCCAAACGGTAGAGGGCCTCGGCGGGTGTAAAGCCGCCGTTCGCATCGAGGCGCAACTCCACCTCGCGTGGTGAGAAACGTTCACGGATGCGCCGCACAAGCTCCAACTCACGGTCGAAGTCGATGGCGCCCACCTTCAGCTTCACACATCGGAAGCCCTGCTCCAACTTCGCCTCCATGCGGGTGAGCATCTCCTCGTAGGTGCCCATCCACACCAAGCCATTGATGGGTATGCCCACCTCGCCACGGCTAAACGATGTGTCGAAAAGACGATGATGGTTCGTGTCAAGCATGGCCGTCTCCAATCCGAAGAGCATCGAAGGATAGTCGCGCATGGCCTCATAGGGAATCTCACCTGTCTGTTCCACCTGGTCACAGAAGCCTCGCAACACCTCATTATACAACTGAGGGGGCAGTGCATCACAGCTCAGATCGGGCAGCGGTGCACACTCTCCCACCCCACATCGGTCGCCATCATGTATCACTACGAACCACGACCGTCGTTCAGTATATACGCCGCGCGATGTCCCTGCCGGCTGCTTGAAATGGAACACCCGTTCCTCAATATCAATCTTCATGGCTTCGTGTTTATTAGCTCTGCTTAGTAATGATAAATAATAAGGTTATTCTCAATGAAAGAAATTGGCAACAATAAGAAATAATTACGTCCAGGAATGAAAAGAAATATTTTTTCTCATTGTTGAGAAAAGAGTCTTTTTTTGAAACGAATTTATTTAATTTGCTTTTAATTTTGGCCACGAATGTGGCCTTGTTAAAACGATTAAATAAAATTAGTTTTCAATTAGGACAATTCGTTTTCAACACAAACATTTCCTGTTCATTCCAACCGTAAGGTCGGAATTTTTTCTCATTGTCGGAAATGATTCTTTCTGATTCTTGCTGATTTATTTCAATACAATACCAAGTTATTTTTTAATTTCTACTTAGCCAGTAAGGCTATGGCAGTTTAGGGTACTGCTGGAAGTCGGGCTTACGCTTCTCGAGGAAGGCACGTCCACCCTCCTGAGCCTCATCAAGGAAATAGTAGAGCATCGTGGCATCGCCAGCCAGCTCCTGGATGCCCGCCTGTCCGTCGAGCTCAGCATTGAGGCCTGCCTTAATCATTCGCAGTGCCAACGGCGAGCGTTCCATCATTGTCTCTGCCCATGCCACGCACTCGTCTTCGAGCTGCGACAGTGGCACCACCTTGTTCACCATGCCCATGCGCTCAGCTTCGGCAGCAGAGTACTGTCGGCAGAGGAACCAAATCTCGCGGGCTTTCTTCTGACCGACGATGCGTGCCAGGTAGCTGCTGCCGAAACCGGCATCGAAGGAGCCCACCTTCGGCCCCGTCTGTCCGAACACGGCATTCTCGGAAGCAATCGTCAGGTCGCACACCAAGTGTAGCACGTGGCCACCCCCAATGGCATAGCCGTTGACCATCGCGATGACAGGCTTCGGCAGGCGGCGTATCTGCATTTGCACGTCGAGCACGCTGAGACGGGGTACACCCTCGTCGTCGACATAGCCGCCACGCCCTTTCACATGCATGTCGCCACCTGAGCAGAAGGCGTGCTTCACATCCTCGAGGCGCATGCCCTCAGGCACTTCCGACATTGCCCCAGTGAGCAGCACCACGGCGATGTCCTGCATCTCGCGGCAGAGGGCGAACGCCTGGCTCAGCTCCCACGTGGTTTTCGGCGTAAACGCGTTGCGATAGCGGGGGCGGTTGATTGTAATCTTGGCGATGCCACTGTAGGCTTCGAAGCGTATCTCTTCGAACTTTCTAATCTCTTTCCATTCTCTGTTTGCCATTTTCTTTTTCCTTATTTTAATTCAAGTAGTTAGAAGTAGTAAGAAGTATTATCCTCCCACAATATCAATTCGTGAGCTGCCGGTATTGCCGTTCTTCGACACCCGGATCTGCGTGGTGATGCGCTCCGACATCGTATCGGTGTGCGAAATGACGCATACCTTCTTGCCTTGTGCCGTTTGTAACATCGAGAGCGCGTCGATGACCGTTGCCAAAGCCTCGGGGTCGAGTGTGCCGAACCCCTCGTCGATGAAGAGGTTGGCGAACGACAGTTGTCGCGAAGAGAGCGCCGACAACCCTAAGGCAAGGCCAAGGCTGACGATGAACGTCTCGCCGCCCGACAGCGATGTCGTGTCACGAACATCGTTGGCGCGGTCGTGGTCGATGACACGAAGACCAAGCGAGTTCTTCACCTGCACCAACTCGTAGCGCTGATTGAAATTACGAATCTCGGCATTGGCATGCATCACAAGGAAGCGCAACGTGTAGCACTGCACCATCTTACGCAACGTGTCACCCTCGCGGTTGCCCACAGCCGTGTAGAGCTTGTCCCAGTCGTCGAGCGCCTGACGCGCCTCGCCAAACTGTTTTGTCAGCGGCCCTAAGGCGGCATTGGCCGTCTCGTGAACCTGCAACCGCGTACTCAGCTTGACGAGTTCCTCCTGACGGCTCTCCTTGTCAAGCTCCGTACGAAGTGCCTCTAATGTCGGTCGGTCATCGGCAGGCTTTGTCTGCAGGTGCTGCTGGTAGGTGTTGCGGGCGTTTTCAAGCGTAGTTCGTGTGCGTGTCACCGCCTCATCACGCCGTTGTCTGTCGGCTCGGATGGCCTCCCAATCGTCAGTGCTTGAGGCAAAGCGCACAATGTCGGCCTCCTCCAACCTCCCACTACTCAGCGTAGCGGCATCGTCAGGAGACTCCGTCTCTAAAGTCTCTTGCCGTTGGGGAAGGGGGACGGAGGCAGTCATCGAAGCGTTATAGCGCTCAAGCCAATGGCTCAGCTCGGTGTGCTTGTCCGCCGTCTTCTGGTTTTCGGCCACCACCTGCTCGGCCAAGGCGTTGCACTGCCCCTGGCAGTTGCTCTTCGCCTGCTGTTTGCTGGCGATGAGGTCTCGCTGGCGGTTGAAAGCTTGTTCGGCATTGGTTTTGGCGGTGGTCAACTGTTGTTCTATGCGGTCGGGATCGTTGCCGCCGAACAGCTGTTCATAGTCGGCACGCAGGCGTTGGCATTGCTGCTTGGCAGCTTCCCAATCGGCAGTGGCCGACGCTGCCGCTTGCTTACGGCTGTCGCGCAGATGCAACAGGTCGGCAGTGCGGGCATAATGGGCGGTTAGCGTGTTCACTGCCTTTGCAACGGCTTCTCGCATTTGCTCCAAAGCCTTGGCCGATGACGTAGCAGCGGTATTGCGCGCCTGCTCAGCCTTTTCCTTCTCCCCACGAAGACGAGCCACGTGACGTGCCTGAAGGTTATAATCCTCCAAGGCCTTGGTGGCTTCCTCGGCGCGTTGGTTGCAAACGGTTTGCATCGCTTTCACCTGTGGGAGAAGCTCCGCAAACAGTGGCTCATGGGATGAGGCATCGTCGTCTGCAGAGGGTTGCAATGGAAACGGTGAACGTTGAGAGAGTGTCGCCCATGACACACGGAAGCCTGCGGCCTCCGTCTCCAGGCGTTTGAGCGATTTTGCCAGTTCTTTCTGCTGTCCGGCAAGCTCTGCGATACGCCGTTCGAGGGCAGTGCGCTCAGCCGCACGCTGTTTCAGTGCATCACGTTTTTGTGCTAACAGCTGTTGCATGTCGGTCAGCACGGGTGCCACCACTTCATGACTGGCATACGGATGATGGGTGGCACCACAAAGCGGACAAGGTTGACCGTCGGTCAGCGTCTGCCGATGCGTCTCCCAGTTCTCGCTCGACATAAGTGTATAGGCAGCCGCCATCGTGTCGACCTCCTGCTGGAGGGCATCGAGGGGCAAAGTTGACAGCTCAGCTGCCATCGTGGCAGATTGCGTCGACAGCTGTTGCGATTGCTCCTGCTGTTGCTGATGGAGCGTACTGTTGTCAGCCATTGCCTGAAGGGTGCGGATGGCCTCACGCACAGTGCCGGCAGCAGCGTCGGCATCACTTTTCTGCTGTTGCAACGTCTCGGCACTGACCGTGTTCAACGATGCCTCTGCACCGCTAAGCGATGCTGCCACCTCCGACAATGCAGCCTCCAGCTTCTTCTGGCGGGCATCGGCCGTTTGTCGCAAGTTGCTCTCTTCGGCTGTCAGTCGGTCATGTTCCTTCTGCGCCGCCTTGATGGCTTCACTGTTGTCGGCCACGCTCTGCTCAGCTTTCGACAGCTCACGCCTGGCCGTGGCAGCAACGCTGGCTGCGGTTTTCTCTACCTTCAGTGCCTGGTCGAGCTTCACGCTAAGCTCACGAGCCGTGTTCAGTCGTGGTTTGGCCTGCGTCAGTTCAAGTTCCGCTTGCTGAAGGTTTTGCTGCAGGCGCTTCTGCTCTTCATAGCTTTCGGAAAGGTCCTTGTCCATCGATGTCAGCTGTTGTGACAAAGCCGTTTGTTGCTGCTGCAACTCCGCGGCACGCTTGGCACACGCCACACCCTCGCGATAGAGAAGCACCGCTTCCACGGTGGCGTCGTGGAGCCTCAGCCGCTCGGCTTGCGCTTGCAGGGCCTTACGGTTCTCAAGTGCCTGCTCGTGTTCACGCTGGAAGCGCAGCAGATCCTCTTGTTGGCGAGCCTCAGCCACATACCAGCCAATCTGCTCGTCAAGGGCCTTGCGACGTTCGGTCAGCTGTCGCTCATGCTGCCGCAGCTGGTCAATCTGCTGGCGTAACTCGGCGAGCGCCTCTTCGGTCAGCAGGTCGCCTAAGTATGCCTGGCAACGGGCTTTCAACTCGTTATAGTCGTTCTGCGCCTGATCTTTACCTAAATAAATCTCCTCCGCCACGCGACGGTAGAGATCGCCGTTGCCCACCAGTTTTTCCAAGAGCTGGTAGCGGTTTTCCTCATCGGCCGTCAGGAAGCCCGCAAATGCACCCTGAGCAATGAGCACCGTTCGCTGGAACTGCTCGAAATCCAATCCGATGATGCGCGTCTCTATCTCTTGCCATTGGCACTCACGCTCCACAGGGTGTCCCTCGGCATCATGTTCCAAGCAGACGAGGCGCCGCTCGGCAGCACCGTAGTTCTTCTGTCTGAACACTACCGACCACTCCGCACGATAGACCTTACCATCGTTGGCCAAGAAGGTCAGGTGGCTGTAGCCCTGCTTCTGACCACGGGTAAGGCTGTTACGGGGGTCGCTGGGCGCCAGTCGATTCTTCTCCCCTTCATCCCCTTCGCCTAAGATCTTGAATCGACCGCCACGCTTCATGGCATAGCGCGGTGCACGCCCATAGAGGGGCAGGCAGATGGCGTCGAGAATGGTCGACTTGCCACTGCCCGTAGGGCCAACGATGCTGAAAATCTGGCTATCGCGCAGCACCCCCTCCTCAAAGTTTATCACATTGAGGCCTTCGAGCGATGCCAGGTTCATGGTTTCAAGCTTCAGTATTTTCATGGTCGTCGTCGTTCTTTACCTTATTTATAATACGCGCGAGAAGCGACTCCTGTCGCTCGCTCATCGGCTGGCGATGCTTCACTAAGAAGCTCTCGCGCAATGCCTCCATTGGGTCACGGCGCAGCACGTCGTCGATGGTCGACAATGGTTTGTCGGCAGACAGTGACGACGGGTCGGTGGTGGGCACCACTAACTCCAATCGGCAGAGCACGGCGTTCTTCTTGGCCACGGCGTCCTCTATCCGCTTGCGTTCCTCGGATTTCAGCTGTGCCGACAGCAGTTTCAGTTCTACGTAGACGGCCTCGTCAGCACTTTGGTCGTCTTGGCGATCGGGCAGCTTTTCGGCGATGTCGTTCAGCAGCGGCTTCAGCTCTGCTTCCGGCAGAGACAGCAGTCGGTGTTGTGGCATATATTCCAGGAAATCGACTTTGGGCGGCTGTCCGGCCACGACGGTTACCACGTCTACGCCATGGTGATAGTCGCGCTCGGCAAACGACATGGGCAGCACACTACCCGTATAGCGCGCCCACTGCGTTCCCCATACCAACTGTCGCTTGTGGATATGTCCACACGTCAGGTAATCGGGACGGACGCCCCAATCGGCCATGTCGACCTGCTCCATGCCGCCGACGACGATGCGCTCACTGCTATCTTTGGCGATGTAGGCACCCTTGGCATACATGTGGGCCATCATCACCAACGGCACGTCGGCATAACGCTCGCGTGCCTTGGCTGTCAGCTGTCCTAACAGCACGTTGACACCTTTCGAATAAGAGCCGTCGACCATCACGTCGCTACGCAAGAAGGGCACAGCCAGCACCACGGCATGCTCGTTGCCGTCGGCCGAGGTCACGGGGATGAGGAGGTCGTCGAAGTCGGTCGACCACTGTCCGCCACCCTCGCCGTCGGGTTCCCATTGGCGATGCACGCTGCCACGCACCTCTACTTGGTGGCGGTGGAGCAGTGCCCGCGGCGCCTCCAAGCGGTGGGCAGAGTCGTGGTTGCCCGCCGTAATGACCAGTTGCAGCCATGGGCAGTCGGTGGTCACTTCGGCCAAAAACTCATAATAGAGTGCCTGCGCAGCCGCCGACGGGTTGCCATTGTCGAAGACATCGCCAGCGACGAGCAACACGTCAGGACGCTGCTCAACGATTTGGGTCTTTAACCACTTCAGGAAATGCCGATGCTCAGGTAGGCGGTCAACGCTGTGGAAGACGTTGCCGATGTGCCAGTCGCTCGTTGTAAGAAACTTCATCTTAGGTTACGCTATTATTCCTGCAAAGGTAGTTCTTTTTTCGCGAAACGTACGCCCTTTAACTCGCTTTAACGTCTTTCACGCCTTTTACTGCCCAAAAAGTTGTACCTTTGCACCCACTACAAACCTAATAGCTTCACACGCATGCTACAAATACGCTGCAAGAACAATGGCAAAACGAAGAGTTTCCCCGAGGGAACCTCGCTGCTCGATGTCTACCAGGAGTTCGCCGACGAGCTCCAAATGCCCTACCCCGTGGTTTCGGCCAAAGTGAACAACGCCGCCCAAGGCCTGAAGTTCAGGCTTTACCAAAACCGCGACGTTGAGTTTCTCGATGCTCGCGAAGGCAGTGGCCACCGCTCCTACGTTCGCTCGCTCTGCTTCGTGCTCTACAAAGCCACGCAGGACCTCTTCCCCGGCTCGAAGCTGTTCATCGAGCATACCATCTCGCGCGGCTACTACTGCAATTTCAAGAAGCGCGGCAACGAACAGCTGACCGACGACGACATCGACCGCATCAGCCAGCGCATGCAAGAGATCATCGACCTCGACATGCCTTTCCGTCGCAACGAAGCCACCACCGAGGAGGCCGTCCGCGTGTTTGCCGAGCGTGGCTTTGCCGACAAGGTAAAGCTCCTCGAGACGAGCGGCCAGATCTACAGCGACTACTACACGCTGGGCGACACCGCCGACTACTACTACGGCCCCTTGGTGCCATCGGCCGGCTACCTGACGGTGTGGGGCCTCGAGCGCTACCACGACGGCATGCTGCTGCGTGTGCCCGACTGGTACAACCCCACGGTGCTCGCTGAGAAAGTCGACATGCCTAAGACCTACAGCATGTTCGCTGAGAAGACGCGGTGGGACATCATCATGCGCCTATCGAACGCCGGCGACGTCAACAAGGCCATCATGCGCGGCCACGCCTCTGAGCTGATCCAGGTGAGCGAAGCCCTGCAGGAGAAGAAGATTGTACAGATAGCCGAGGAAATCGACCGTCGCTTCCACGATGAGGAGCACCCCGTGCGCATCGTGCTCATTACTGGCCCTTCGTCGTCGGGTAAGACAACATTCTGCAAGCGACTCAGCGTTCAGTTGCTGGCATGCGGCTTGCGCCCGATGTCGTTCTCTACCGACGACTACTTCGTCAACCGCGTCGACACACCGAAGCTACCCAATGGCGACTACGACTTCGACAACATCGAGACGGTGGAGTACGCCCTGTTGCAGGAGCACCTGACACGCCTGATGCAGGGTGAGCGCGTCGAAGTGCCCGAATACAACTTCGTCACCGGCAAGCGTGAGTGGAACGGCAAGAAGCTGCGTCTTTCGAGCGACTCCGTGCTCATCATCGAGGGCATCCACGCCCTGAACCCACTGCTCACAAAGACGATCGACGATAGTCTTAAATACAAGATTTACATCTCTGCCCTGACGAGCATCTCGCTCGACGACCACAACTGGATTCCCGTGCGCGACAACCGCCTGCTACGCCGCATCATTCGCGACTACAACAAGGGTGCCTATACCGCTCAGCAAACCATCGCGCAGTGGAAGAACGTCTGCGAGGCAGAGGACAAGTGGATATTCCCCTTCCAGGAAAGTGCCGACGCCATGTTCAACTCGGCGCTTAACATCGAGTTTGCCGTGCTACGCACCCATGCCGAGATCATCCTGGCGGCCGTGCCAAAGAACTGTCCCGAGTATGCCGAAGCGCACCGCCTACTGAAGTTTATCCACTATTTCCTGCCCGTCAGCGACAAGGAGATACCGCCCACCAGCATCATGCGTGAGTTCGTTGGCGGCAGCAGCTTCAAGTATTAGCAAGCAGCTCGGCGAGGCGGTTCAACTGGAGGCACTGTTCACGGGAGACGGTGAACTTGCTCATCTGGTACTCCCAGGGGCTTATTTGCAACAGGCGTCCGTCCGAACTGGCATCGAAAGCCCTGCCGGATGGCTTATATAATGGAGGAAAACCTTCCGGGCGCAGCAGAATGATTCGATAACCGCGTTCAAACGCTTCCTGCATGACAATCTTTTCACGAGGGGCAATGGAGGTGCCAACCAGCACGCCACCCGCCTCGCCGATGGCAAGCCATTGCCGTCGGTAGTTCTCGAAATCAAGGTCGGTATAGGCTTTATGAACAATCACAGCTGCTTTTTCAGGAATGTCAAGTAAGAAGCGGTTACCCACCAGATGGCAGTCGAAGTCGCCAATCCTCACATGATGGATAACGAGGAAATAATTGGGGCACTGCCGCTTGATGGCCAAGCGCCGGGGGTTATCATCGAGATAGTGCTTCCAGTTCTCGAGTTGCCCGTCATGAAGCAGGATCTTGTCGTTGTAGCCGGGCTCAAAGAGGACGGGGCGGTAGCCCGCCGGAAAACCGGCGGGAACGGGAGCAGAGGCGGAGGGGGAAGAGGCGGAGGGAGCAGAAGCGGCGACGGAAGAAGCGGCGGCAAGAACCGTGGCAGCCCCAGTGCCCTGCGGTTTTCCGCAGGGTGCTTCGTTCGCCTTGTCCAGTAGTGCCCACCAAGCCCTTGAGCAGCCGGTTTTAAACCCGCGCACGATTTGTCCCAAATGTTTCCCTTCTGGAAGGTCCTCCTTGACCTGGACAATCATGTGAATATGGTCGGGCATGACACAAAGCTTCCACACCTCAACCATCGGATAATACGCAGAGATCTTCAAGACTTCACGCTCATAAATCGCCTTGCCTAAAGCCGACATTTCTACCCTCGCGGCATCGGCGCTCCCACGGGGTGCCAACCCGTCGCCTACAAGCCGCCCTAACAAGGGTGCTCTTCCCGTCACCACCATTGTCAGCATGTATAAGCCCTTGGCACGATAGTCATGCCAAGGCGTACGGCGATTCATGGAGTGTCGAACCTCGCTGATACTGATTCCTGCAGCAACAGCCTCCTCCTTACTTCTGCTCATCAAGATAGCGTTTTACGACCTCCGCATCCGTAGCAGGGTCGGTGAACACCTCCAAGAGGAGCGGACGTGGGGCATCGGTAGCCAACAGGCAGTCGATGCCCTTCGTCAGTTCGTCCATGGTGCGTGCCGAAAGATAGTCGACGCCATTCTGTCGACAGATGCCCTCAGCAGTGGCCGTGTGCTGACCTGCAATGAGCCGGTGGCGGGCAGCACTCTGGTCGAGCCCTGGCAGCTGGTCGAAGATGCCTCCTCGCCCGTTGTTCAGCAGCATGATGCGGAAGTTGCCACTGAGGTGCTGGTTCCACAGTGCATTCTGATCGTAGAAGAAGCTCAGGTCACCGATGACGCAGAACACAGTGCCCCGGGTGACCAGCGAACAACCAGCCGCCGTCGACAGCGACCCCTCGATGCCATTGACACCGCGGTTGCACCAGACGTGATGGCACGCGTAGATATTGGCAAGCCGCACGGGCATGCTGTTGGCATAGTGAACAGTAGGTGCAGAAGCACCGCCACACGCTGAGAGACGCTGCTCGAAAGCCCTGATGGCAGCCATCTGCGAGAAGGGCGGCACGTAGGCGGCGGCACGTTCGGCGGCCTCTTGCAGTGCATGCAGCCACTGTCGGCGGTAGTCGGTAGCCGGCTGTTTCCGATGCCCCATCTTCTGGTCGAGCGCCTGCAATACAAACTCTGCATCGCCGACGATGATGCCGCGCAGGTTACAAAACGTGTCCTCAACCTCGCCGGAACTGCTGATGCGCCATGTCGCCGCATCCTTCGCCTGTCGCAGGAACTGTCGCAGGCGCTTGCTCACAATGACGTCGCCGACATAGACGATCAGGTCGGGCAACGGCATGCCGCCACGGCTAAGAACCTCGTCGAAATGACTAACCGATGGGAAGTTGGCCAACGACTCATGGAGCACGATCACATGGCTGAACAGATAGTCAACGCCGCAACCCTCGAAATCCTGTGGCTTGACTTGTCCGAACACAATCATCGGGCGGCGGGCAGCCATAAAGTCGTCAACAAAAGCGGCAGGCAGACAGCCGTAATCCACCCCTGGTTTATGCCGCACGATGACACGCTCGACAGGCAGTGCCGCTACGTCGAAGCCAAACAGCGGTTCGGTCAGCGGCACATTGATATGGACGGGGCGATGGTCGTCGGCGGTGGCATCGAGCAGTGCTTCGTTCACCAGGCGGTTGCAATACCACCGCTCATCAGCATTGCGTGGCTCAGGCAATGTGACCGAGCGTCTGACAAACGGCGCCAATGCCTCTTGCTGCGGCAGTGTCTGCCCGTCGAGCTGTCCTATCCAAGCGGCGGGGCGGTCGGCCGACACCACCACCAGCGGAATATGCTGATAGTAAGCTTCGGCAACGGCAGGTGCCACGTTCAACAGCGCCGTGCCCGACGTGACACAGACGACAACAGGTTCGGCGAGCACCTGCGCCATGCCCAAAGCATAGAAGGCCGCTGAACGCTCGTCGGTGACGGGGTGGCACGCAATGTCAGGGCACACGTCGAGGTTATGGACGATGGCAGCATTGCGGCTGCCGGGACACACCACGGCATGTCGCACACCATGTGCCACAAGCAGTGCCGTGAGGATATTTACATTTTCTTTGTTGCTAAACACCGTATCTATTTGACGATTTTACTATTTCACTATTTACAATTTCACAATTTACAATTTCACAATTTCACCATTTACCATTTCACCCAATTACCCTTTCCGCACATTATCTATCTAAAAGCCCCTCCCTTGGGGAGGGGTTTGGGGTGGGCCCTCAGGCCCTTAGGCTTTGCTAGCCCTCCATCAGTTCCCTCATCGTCTGCATCTTAGCCTCCGTCTCCATCCACTCTTGCTCCTCCTGGCTGTCGCGCAGGAGTCCTCCGCCGGCATAGAGTCGGTAGGCATCGTCGGTGATCTGCATGCAACGCAGTGAGACGAAGAGTGCCGTAGGCATGTTCAGTGGCCCCATGAACCCGCTATAGTAGCGGCGTGGCGTATGCTCGTTGTCAACGATAAATCGGAAAGTCTCCTGTTTAGGCAATCCGCAGACGGCAGGCGTGGGATGCAGTGCCGCTATCAGATCGCCCTCGCGCACCTCATCTTTGACGAAGAACGTGAAGTCGCTCCGCAGGTGCACAAGATTGGCGGCACGCACGGTGCGCGGCCCTTCCTCGCTGATGCCGGCAGCGAGTGGCTGCAGCCGCTCTTTGATGTAGGTGGCCACGAGTCGCTGCTCCTCGATGTTCTTCGTCGACCAGCGGACGTGCTGCCCTTCGCCCTGAAGGTCGTCGCCCTCAAGGCGCATGGTGCCAGCGAGGGCGATGGTGTGCCACTGCTCGCCATTGCTGTTGAGCAGCACTTCGGGTGTGGCCGTCAGCCAGAGGCCACTTTGCGGGGTGAACACCAATGCCACGAAGAGCCGCGGATAGCATGCACAAGCTTTACGAAACAGCTCTATCGGCTGCTCGTCGCCACTGCCGCGTGGCTGCACGTCACAGCGGCTAAGCACAATCTTGCGGAAGTCGCCCGCCATCAGCCGCTCATGGAAGCGGCGGAAGTCGGCACCGTAGCTGGCGCGGGTGCCATGAGTTTCCTCGGAGCAGACAGGGCGTTTCCTCGGAGCAAACTCGGGGATTGCTCGGAGCAAACCGTCAAGGTTCTCGGAGGTCTCCACCACGTCGGGGCGTATCAGCAGTAGCGGCTCGTCGCTACCCACGGCAAAGGGAGCCATCACGAAGCCCTGCCGCCCGCTCAGCTCACGGCACGACGACAGCTGCTCCGGCTCCCCCGTCAGCTGTGCCACGAGGGTTGCCTGCTTGCTGTGGGGCATACGGTAGAGTGCGTAACTGGTCATGACTTCTGACGTATTACATAGTTTGTCACGCGCACCGACGAGATGAGGTCACCCGCCGTGTCGCGAATCTCTACATTCCAGACGTGCAGCGTGTTGCCACGGTGCGACAGGCGCCCGTAAGCCGTCACGGTGTCACCCTCGCAGACAGCTTTCACATGGCTGCCGCTCACCTCGATGCCCACACAGGCGCACCCAGGACAAAGGGCCGAGGAGCCAACGCCGGCGAGGTTCTCGGCCAATGCCAGTGAAGCGCCACCACTAAGGAACCCAAATGGCTGACGGTTGCGCTCGTCGACATGCATGCGAGCCATGCAGGTGTCGTCGTCGTCGGTCGAAATAAACTCCATGCCGAGTGCCGTGCTCAGGTTCGGCGCCTTCTCAATAATGGATTTTATGCGTTCAACATTCATAATAGTGGGGCAAAAATAGCATTTTTTTCGCTTTCGACCAAAGATTTTGGCGTTTTTTTTGCACGATTCAACTTTATTTCTTAATTTTGCCCCCAGTTTTGGAGATAAAGACATTAAGACAATAGGCGTGAAGCCAACAAGTCAATTTATTAACCATTAAAAAAAAAGAGAAAGTATGAAGAAATTGTTTTTCATGGCCTTACTGGCCATTGGTGTGTGTTTCGCAGCGTGCACGAACAAACCTGCAGCACAGGACGACCCAACGGGCGTTACCGAGGTGATTGAGAACCTGAAGACACAGCTGGAAGCTGGCGACGTCGCTCAGTTCCAGGGTGTGCTGGAAACCGTGAAAGAGAAGGTGGCACAGCTGCTGAAGGAAAGCCCCGAAACGGCTAAGGAGTATCTGGTCAAGGTGCAGGAGTTCCTGAAAGAGAACGCCGACAAGGTGAAGGCCGTCTTCGGTGAGAACGAAACCGTGAACAGCGCCGTGAACTCGCTCGTCTCCATGCCCGCCGAGAGCATTATCGAGAACCTGCAGAGCGCCCTCGGCACCGTGAAGGACGCCGGCGAGCAAGCCGTTGAGGATGCCCAAGATGCCGTTGAGACAAAGGCAGCCGAGATGAAGGACGTTGTCGACGAGGCCATCGAGGAGCAGAAGCAGAAAGCTGCCGACAAGGTGAACGAAGCCGCCGACAAGGTGAACGAGAAGGTGAACGAAGCCGCTGATAAAGTGCTGAAAGGCGCAGGTTTAAAGTAATCGCGCTCTAATATTACTTAACGCCATACTTAATTCTTCATAAAGAATAAAGAATGAAGCGAACAATTCTTGTCCTCGTTGCCCAGGTGATCGTCATGACGGCCACCTGGGCACAAGGCAACTACAACTTCCTGACGTTGCGGCAGACGGACAACACGCTGCAGTCGATACCCACCGAAGGGCTTGTCATCACCTTCGGTAGCGGGCAGCTGACGGCCACCAGCGGCAACACGCAGGCGACGGTGGCGCTCTCGGCGCTCGACACGATGTACTTCTCAGAGAACGACGCCAACGGCATCGCCGAGCAGGAGGCGCCACAGGTAGCCTTCCGCGTCAACGGGCGGCTGCTGCAGGTGTCGGCACCTGCCGGTGCGAAAGTGCTCATCGTCAATGCTGGCGGCATGCTCATCGACCACTACACGGCGGGCAACGACAGCCACGGCACTGCCCTGCGCCCAGGCATCTACATCGTCAGGGTCAACGATCGTAGTTCCAAAATTTACATCAAATAGTGAGAGTTCTACTCTTTTGCGCGCTCCTGGCAGCCATTGCTCTGCCAGTAGGTGCTGTCGACGCCAACACCGTCGAGATTGTTTATAGTGATAACACCGCCACCGTCACTGTGGCCAGCAACATCAGCGACTACGTCATGGTGGTCAGTGGCACGTCGTCGCACGTCATCATCATCCAGTCGGCCGACTTTGCCGGCATCGATGCCACCGACAAGAACGAGGATGGCGAAATCATCTACACACTGTCGGGCACCAGCGACGACGGCGAGTTCTACCTCAATGGCGCCTACAAGTGCACTGTGGAGCTCAACGGCCTTACCCTCACCAACCCCCGAGGCCCTGCCGTCAACATCCAAAACGGCAAGCGCATAGAGGTCAGCGTGAAGCGCAACACGACGAACACGCTCACCGACGGTGCCAACGACAGCTATAACGGCTGCTACCACTGCAAGGGGCACACCAAGCTGAAGGGCAACGGCACGCTCAACATCACGGGCAATGCCAAGCACGCCCTCTACAGCAAGGAGTACCTTGAAATCAAGAACCTTACGCTTAACATCACCGCCGCACAAAAGGACGGCATACACTGTCGGGAGTACATGCTCATCGAGAGCGGCACCATCAACATCAGCGGCGTTGCCGACGACGCCATACAGGTGGAGCTCGACGGCACCACGTCGACAGGCACCACCACGGGACACACCGACGAGGACTCCGGCAACTTCTACATGACAGGCGGACGCCTCACCATCGGCGACTATGGCGCATTCGCCATCAAGGCCGACGGCAGCATCGTCCTCACCGGCGGCACCCGCAACTTCGACCTTTCCGCATGTCTGGCTAACGCCACCGGCATCGACGACGTGAAAAACAACGCACCGTACGCCCACCATCACACCCACGACCTGCTTGGGCGCCCACTCTCCACACTGCCGACGCATAACCACCACATCCACATCATTAACGGCAAGAAGGTTGTCAGGTGAACTCCTCCACTTAACTTCACCTAACTCCCCAAAATTATCCTCGTACCCCCGTACCCCCGAAAACACCCTTAACTCCCCAAAATTATCCTCGTACCCCCGTACCCCCGAAAACACCCTTAACTCCCCAAAACTATCCTCGTACCCCCGTACCTCCGTACCCCCGTACCCCCGAAAACTATCCCCGCACCCTCTCCCCCTCCCCCCTCTCCTAATTTTTCTTTAAATTAAGTCATTAAACGAATGTAAAAAACCGCGCCACGGTCGCAAAGAGAATTTAAAGGTGCTCGGCAAAGTGTTAAAATGCGAGAAAAGAGCATGCCAAAATGACAGTTTTCGGGATTTTGCCCTTATATTTGCAACGTCGATAATTGACAGATTAAATTCATTAACAAACAGCAAATGGATATGAAAAAGATTGCAAACATTTTGGTTCCGGCCATCAGCCTTGTGGCCATTGTTTTCTCGTTAGCAGCATTCAACAAGACCAATGCGGCCACTACACTCAGCGGCTCACCCGAGACGGCCATGACGTCAGGGATGCCTGCAGGGCAACCCGTCGACCTGACCTACGCCGCCGAAAAGGCACTGCCTGCCGTGGTTTACATCAAGAACACACAGAACTCCAAGGTGCAGACAGTGGAGTACAGCGACCCCTTCGAAGACTTCTTCAACGACCCCTTCGGCGGCTTCTTCGGCCGCGGTCAGGGCAACAATGGCAAGCGTCAGCGCCAAATACAAACCCCGAAGCGCACGGCAGCCGGCTCGGGTGTGATCATCTCGCAGGACGGCTACATCGTCACCAACAACCACGTGGTCGACGGTGCTGACGAACTGACAGTGACACTCAATGATAATAAGGAGTACTCAGCACGTATCATCGGTGCCGACAAGACCACCGACCTCGCCCTCATCAAGATTGACGGCAAACAACTGCCCGCCATCACCATTGCCAACAGCGACGACGTGAAGATTGGCGAGTGGGTGCTCGCCGTGGGCAACCCTCTGGGATTGAACAACACCGTCACCGCTGGCATCGTCTCGGCAAAAGCCCGCTCGATGGGTCAGGGCGTGTCGTCGATGATTCAGACAGATGCCGCCATCAACCAGGGTAACTCGGGTGGCGCACTGGTCAACACACGCGGCGAGCTCATCGGCATCAACGCCATGATCTACTCGCAGACAGGGTCGAACATCGGTTACGGCTTCGCCATTCCTACCACCATTATGAACAAGGTGGTCGACGACCTGAAGCAGTACGGCACCGTGCAGCGCGCCATGATTGGCATTAAGGGCAGCGACGTGAACGCCTACGTCGACCAGCAGAAGGAGGAAGGCAAGGAGATCGACCTCGGCACCATGGAGGGCGTCTACGTGGCCGAAGTGGTCGAGGAGAGTGCCGCCGAGGATGCCGGCTTGAAGAAGAACGACGTCATCACCCACATCGACGGACAGAAGGTCAGCAAGTTCGGCGAGCTCACCAACATCATCGCACAGAAGCGACCCGGCGACAAGGTGACCATCACCTACCTGCGCGACAAGAAGAAGCAGACGGCCACCCTCACACTGAAGAACGAGCAGGGCAACACCAAGGTGGTGAAGAATGCCGACATGGACGTCTTGGGCGCCGATTTCCGCCCCGTCACCGATGCCCAGAAGGAGCAGCTCGACATTCAGTATGGTCTTGAGGTACTGAAGGTTAACGGCGGAAAGATGAAGGATGCCGGCGTGCCAAAGGGCTTCATCATCCAGCGCGTCAACGACGAGCCGATGCGCACCTTCGACGACCTGCAGGAAGCCGTCAAGGAGGCCTCGACATCGAAGGAGCAGATGCTCGTCATCCGCGGCATCTACCCAACAGGCAAGCGCGGTGGCTTCGTGGTGTACCTCAATGAGTGAATAGTTTATAGTGAATAGTGAATAGTTGGCTGCGCCATACACGATTTGCGAATAGTATGAGAAATTGTGTGTTGCGCAGCCAATGCCGTAGGCATTAGATTTTCGTAGCCAGCCATACACGATTTGCGAAGTGTGAAAGTCGATTTTGACTAATGACTAATGACTAAAATGACTAAATGACCGCGGAGGAATGGTGGGGGATGTATCTATCCTACTTTACCTCCCCCGCTCGGCTTTGCCGCTTCGCTTTGCGAAGAACTCCCCAACTCCTCAACTCCTCAACTCCTCAACTCCTTAAACAGTGAAAAAGTAATAATGTTAAGGGAAAAATTTGGATGTTCCAGATTTTTCCCTTAACTTTGCACGCCATAATGAAACAGAACTTACTATTCCTGCTCGTTGCCAGCTGTTTGGCAACGCTCACGACGGGCACCATGAGTGCCAAGAAAACCGTCGTACCAAAGATGTACATGTTCGGCATGGCCGCATCGTTCAACGACAGCATCGTCCACTTCACCGACATTCAGGAAGTCGACAGTGCATGGATCGACAGCAAGAACAGCTTCCTACTCGGCCGCGACAGCTACTCCTACCAGCTGCGCGCACACCTGAGCGACGCGTTGCAGATGCCCCACCGCACATGCATCGTCGTCTACAACGCCAAGCGCGACAAGCTTGAGAAGAAATACCAGAAGATGCTGCGCCTCTACACCGCCCCCAAGAAGAAAGAGAGCCAGCACTTCGACGTGCGCATGCTCGAGCGTGGCACCTTCCACTTCGAAGCCGTCGACATGAGCGACGCCCCCGACGAGGAAGAGGCCGACGTCGTCAACACCAAGAAATCCAAGAAAGGCAAGAAAGGCGCCGTGCCCGCCGAGCAGCCAGCAGCCACGGCACCCGCCGCAGCCACCACCACCAACGAATAACGCACGCCCCGTGAACAACAACTACTTCTGCATAGGCGGTCACGGCGTGGCGATACGCTTTGTGACAACCGAGGTTAACAGCATGCAGCTGTTGCCGTCGTTTCAACCCTTCCGCGTCGACGACGAGCCACAGACACTGCTGTTCACCCTCACCGTCGACGACACCCTGCGACCCGTCAAGGGGCGCAAGCTCGTGCGCAAGTTCGACACCGGCAACGGCGACACACTCGTCTACCAGCTGCCCGACGGCGGCTACCAGTACATCATCCGCGACATACACGACCGCGACTGCTGCCTGCTCGTCACCGACAGCCACTTCACGCATTGCCAGTGCGCCCTCAACGGCGACTGGGTGATGCGCTCCTTCGGCCTTAACGACGCCCTGATGCTCGTCTACGCCTTCGCAGGCGCCTACCATGCCACCATGCTCGTTCACGCCTCCACCATCATGGCACCCGCACGCACTGCCGACGGCACACGCTACGGCTACCCCTTCATCGCCAAGAGCGGCACAGGCAAGAGCACCCACGCCGCCCTGTGGCTCAAGCACATCGACAACTGCGAGCTGATGAACGACGACAACCCCGTCGTGCGCGTCGAAGCCGACGGCACACCCTACATCTACGGCTCGCCATGGAGTGGCAAGACGCCCTGCTACCGCAACCTGCGCGCACGCCTCGGTGCCGTCACGCGCATCGACCGTGCACCCGCGAACAGCATCGAGCGCCTCGACCCCGTCAGCGCCTTCGCCTCACTGCTCCCCGCCTGCTCGTCGATGAAGTGGGATTCGGCCACCTACAACCACCTCTGCGACGCCATCACGCGCATCATCGAGACAACACCCATCTACACCCTACACTGCCTGCCCGATGAGGAGGCAGCTATCATCTGTCACAAAGCTATAGCACGATGAACTGGTTCAAACGACTATTCAATTGGTTGTTCCGCAGAAGCAGGAAGTCTGACAAAGAGAGCATTACCGTGCAGATGCAGAACGACGTGTTTCTGCCGCAGGTCGTCGCCCTGCTGCACGAAGGGCACACCGTGACGCTGCCCCTGCGTGGACGCAGCATGCGCCCCTTCCTCGAGGACGGCCGCGACAAGGCACTGCTACAGCTGGTCACCACGCCACAGGTGGGCGACGCCGTCCTTGCCGAAATCAGCAAGGGCCACTTCGTCCTCCACCGCATCATCGCCATCGACGGCGACCACGTGACACTCCGCGGCGACGGCAACCTCGGCGTCGAGCACTGCACCCTCGGCGACATCCGCGCCAAGGCCATCGGCTTCTACCGCAAAGGGCGCACAACCCTCGACAGCACCGACGGCCGCAAGTGGCGCATCTACTCCTGGTGGTGGACACGCCTCTACCCCATCCGCCGCTACCTCCTCTTCGCACTGCACCCGCACGTACCGCGCTTTTTGCGCACTTAGCCCCCCTGAGTCAGGGGCGATAGATCATCGAACGAGCGAGCGTAGCGCACGAAATAAATGTTGAAATAAACAACCTATATTCACAATAAAATATGAAAAGAGTCATCCTATCCTTAATCCTGATGCTCACTGCCCTGTGTGTCAGTGCCCAGACAACATTCCGGGTCGGCCCCCTGGAATACGTCAACTACAGCGGAACGGACGTCTTATGTACCGGTTTCGCCGATACCTGGTTCACTGATATTACCGTGCCCGCCACAGTGACCTACAATGGCACGCAATACACCGTGCGCCGTATCGCCAGCAATGCCTTCACCGGCAACACGGAGCTACGGAGATTAACCATTATGAGCACGCAGATGGAAACGAGCGAATACATCTGCTACAGCGGCATGCACGACAACTTCCGATGCTATGTCGACATCGGCAAGTATTTCGACGTGCGCCATTCGCTCCTCAAAGCCAACCGCAAAGCCGACGAGGCGCAGCTCCTGCCCTTCGTGTGCAACCCCGTTGGTCGGTGGATAACGCTCTCGCAGGTTTACTTCTGGGACGGCAACGACGGCTTGTACGAAAAGCCTTCCATCAGCTTCCAGGACATCATCAACAAAGGCGGCAAAATCTTCGAAGCATCGGCGCAGGACATACAAGTCGATAATGGCATCGGCCAGCTGGAGTTACTTGAGATCGACCCGAAAATGGGCTTAGGCCTACCATCGGAAACTGGCCTGGTGGCATGGGTAGAGCCAGGCAAGGTCTATAAGCTCTCACGTATCGACGAGGATACCTACATTGGCAGTCGCAGCCTCCTGCCCACCGCCATGACCCTGTACGAAGACCCCTACTGTTTCCCCTATCCCATTAACTATGGTACCGACAGAGACCCCTACACCTACGAGCTCGACGAGACGGCTAACACCCCGACGTTCGTGAAGGTCACCGCGAAGTCGCGAACCAACAATCCCGGCCACGCCTACCTCTCGCTGAGAAACACAGGCGTCAGCATCAACGACCTGCCCGCAGAAATCCAGGGCATCTATCTCGCGCCTCTGCAGCCATACGCCGAGCTCAGCAACGATAGCACCACGATAACCTTCTACTACGACCAACTACGCTACATGCGCTCAGGCACCACCTACGACCTGAACGTCTATTCTATATGGGATGATGATGCATGGGGACACTGGTACCTCCGGCCTTATTCACTTGAACCCAGCTGGCTCAAAAACAGTATCGTCGAGCGTGTTGACCACGTCGTGTTCGATGCCTCGTTCAAAGATGCACGGCCGAAAACAACGGGCAAGTGGTTCCGGGGTATGGCGAACCTAAAGACCATTACAGGCATGAAGGAGAATCTTAATACCAGCGAAGTCCGTTTCATGGATTTCATGTTCAGTGGATGTTCTTCATTGGAGAGCATCGACGTGAGCGGCTTTATAACTGACAGCGTTTGTAGCTTCAGTAGTATGTTCGAGGAGTGTACATCACTAAAGAGCATCGACGTAAGCAGTTTCGGTTTTTATTATCAAGAATTTGAGGTTGATGGACAACCGAAAACTCAAATATCGAATTACAGAGACATGTTCTATGGGTGTAGTGCCCTGAAGACCATCTACGACCGTGACAGAGAGCAAAAGCGCTACATCGATATGTTCTCCGGCTGCACAAGCCTCGTCGGTGGTGCGGGCACGGTGTACGACGAGAACCATACGAACGATTCCTACTTCCACATCGACGGTGGCCCTGACAACCCCGGCTACACGACGCTGAAGATTCGTGGCGACGTCAACGGCGACGGCACGGTGGGCATCGGCGACATCGTTGCCGTCACCAACGTCATGGCAGGCATCGAGACAGATCCCGACATCAAGATCCGTGCCAACGTCAACGACGACGAGTCGGTGGGCATCGGCGACATCGTTGCCATCACCAACATCATGGCCGGATTAGAGTGACCTCTCAAACAACGAATTTAGACGGACATCAATCATAATTCGTATAATTCGTGAGATTCGTCTAAATTCGTTGTTATTAAGAAATAGTGAAATCGTAAAATCGTCAAATAACAAGATGAAGACAAAGAAGGGATTCAAGCTCCGCACCGTTTGTGGCGAGCACATCATCGTGGCCGAAGGCATCGAGAACATCGACTTCAGCCGCATCATCAACATGAATGAGTCGGCCGCCTACCTGTGGAACAAGGTGCAGGGCACCGAATTCACGGCCGACACCCTCGTCGACCTTATCCTCGAGGAGTACGAGGTCGACGAAGCCACCGCACGCCGCGACATCGAGCAGCTGCTGAACGACTGGCGCGAGGCAGGCATCATCGAAGCGTAAGAGGGCATCATTACAGAAAAGAGAGTGAGAGGCATTTTCGCCTCCCACTCTCGCTTCTCGTGCGCGTCGCTCTCGCCTCCCACTCTCGCTTCTCGTGCGCGTCGCTCACCTTCCGCATTCTTCCCATCCCCTGAGCATGGCGAACCAATCCAAGCCCGTCGTGCCGTTTTCCTGGATGGCCATTGCCACGCCCAGCAGCAGCCATCGTGCGGGATGCTCCGTGGGGTTTCCCAGCGGTTCGTCGGGCATGATGTGCGTCAGTCGCGCGACGTTAGCGATATACGCCCCCGTGTTATTGTTGTCGAGTGGCGGTGCCCATCGCGAGACGATGGCGCGGATGGTGTTCAGCCGGTACTTCTGGTAGTACGTCCGCGTGAGCAGTCGGAAGGCAGCGCGCCACCCCCACTCTAATGTTTGAAACTGGCAGAACTCGCTGTCGCTCTGCACTACTGATAATCCCTTCCACTGGCTTGTCGCCGTGCGGCGAATGTTCAGCGGATTGTTGTTTCTGATTCCTCTTGTCATTGTTGTTTGATGTTAGTTGATTCAAGAAAGTAACTATTCAAATTTAGTTTATACAAATAATCGTTTTTTCAACAAAGAATTTAACGAATTTGACGAATTGCTGCGCGTTGTAATTCATTTAGTTCGTTGTTTTTATCCTAAATTGGTCATTAGAAACAATATTCTTGTGCTAACGACCGATTCGGCCTTATGGTACATCGCGCTTTCTACCCCGGGGGGCTCCCCGGCAGTATTCCGCCAGCCTTTCAGCCCTTGCTTCGCAAAAGATTCGGAAAGATGCAAAACCATTCACATCGGATGTAACAGGCTCATTGAAAGCCACTTATGGTGAAGGGTTCCTTCGGTCAACCTAACCGTGTGTTTACTCGCCATTGAGGGCACAGCCGATGCCTGGCATCGGTTGCTCTAGAAACGTGAAGGAAAGTGTACAAATAAGTCAACTGCTATATCATTGCCTTATTTCTGCTCTATAGCTCATGTCATAAGTATGCCATTTACGAGTCGTAAGTATGCCATTTGCGGATCGTAAGTATGCCATTTGCGGGTCGTAAGTATGCCATTTACGGGGCGTAAACCTATGACTTACGAGTCTAATTCCCGAGAATAGAATCGCAAAACCCGAGAATAGAATCGCAAAA
>JAEEGL010372057.1_pt1 | contig 24620 bp, 25 predicted proteins | sample 9134231 | NCBI WGS metagenome assembly JAEEGL01 (sample SAMN16246548, study PRJNA631951) | gut metagenome | biome: gut microbiome; feature: rumen; material: fiber-attached | host: Bos | place: Iran: Karaj | collected 2018-10
CGCACGCCGGATTTTCGGGATTATGCGCTCCAGTTCGCCGCGGCGGGCGAACTGACGGCGCAGGACATGCACGTTCTCGGGCAGTACGTGCGCGACGTCGTGAAGCTCAACGCCGAGAAGCGTAATTTCCGCATATTCGCGCCGGACGAAACGGCCTCCAACCGCCTGACGCACGTGTTTGAAGTGACGGGCAGGCGCTTTATCGACCGACAGGAAGCGGTCGACGAGCACCTCGACCCCGACGGCCGCGTGATGGACTGCATGCTCTCCGAGCACATGTGTCAGGGCTGGCTCGAAGGGTACCTTCTCACGGGGCGGCACGGCTTTTTCAACAGCTACGAGGCGTTCATCCGCATCGTCGATTCGATGTTCGCGCAGCACGCCAAATGGCTCAAGATGTGCTCCGAGCTTCCCTGGCGGCAGGACATCGCTTCCCTGAACTACCTCCTCGCCTCGCACGTCTGGCAGCAGGATCACAACGGCTTCACGCATCAGGACCCCGGCTTTCTCGACCATGTGGCGAACAAAAAAGCGGACGTCGTGCGGATGTACCTGCCGCCCGACGCGAACTGCCTTTTAAGCTGCTTCGATCACTGCATCAAGAGCCGCAATTACGTCAACGTGATCGTCGCCTCCAAGCATCCGCGTCCCCAGTGGCTGACGATGGAACAGGCCGTCAAGCACTGCACGCAGGGCGCGGGAATCTGGGAGTGGGCCTCCAACGATCAGGGACAGGAACCGGATATCGTCATGGCCTGCTGCGGCGACACGCCGACCCTTGAAACGCTGGCGGCGGTGACCATCCTCAGGCGCGAGCTGCCGCAGCTTAAAATCCGCGTCGTCAACGTGGTAGACCTGATGAAATTACAGCCGTACAGCGAGCATCCGCACGGGCTGTCCGACGCGGATTACGACGTGCTGTTCACGAAGGATAAGCCCATACTCTTCGCGTACCACGGCTACCCGACGCTCATCCACGAGCTGACCTACCGCCGCCGCAACCCCAACCTGCATGTGCGCGGCTACAAGGAGGAGGGGACGATCACGACGCCGTTCGACATGCGCGTGCGCAACGACATCGACCGCTTCCACCTCGTGATCGACACGGTGCGCCTGCTCCCCGCGCTGGGCAACCGCGGCTCGTATCTCGTGCAGAAAATGAACGACAAGCTCGTCGAGCACCGCCAGTACATCCGCGACCACGGCGAAGACCTGCCGGAGATCCGCGCCTGGAAATGGAACGACGGCAAGGGAAGCTGACTGAATGGACAATAGAAAAGCAGGAAGCCTTCGCTTCCTGCTTTTTTCGCAAGAAAGTGTTTTCAGCGGACGGTATTGGTGAGCTTCCCGATCCCCTCGATCTCGCAGACCATGACGTCGCCGGGCTTGAGGTATTTCGGAGGCGTAAAGCCCATCCCCACGCCCGAAGGCGTGCCGGTCGCGATAATGGTGCCGGGCAGCAGCCTGATGCCCTGCGAAAGCTCGTTGATCACATGCGCGATGTCGGTGATGAAGTTGCGCGTGTTGTTGCTCTGCCTTAGTTCGCCGTTGATGTAGCAGCGAATATCCAGCGCGGGCGGCGCGTCGAACTCGTCCGCCGTGACGATGCACGGGCCCAGCGGCGTAAAGCCGTCGAGGCTCTTACCGAAATACCACTGTTTATGGCGCGTCTGGATGTTCCGCGCGCTCACGTCGTTGATGATCGTATAGCCGAACACATGCTGATACGCGTTTTCCAGCGGAACGTCCTTGGCGCACTTTCCGATGATGACGGCAAGCTCCACCTCGTAATCGAGACCGGCCACCAGCCCGGGATAGGACGGCACGTCCTCCTGATCGGCCACGGTCTCGGCCGCGCGCTTTGCAAAATAGATCGGGTACGTGTGCTCCGCCTGGAAGCTGCCCTTCGAGAACTTCACGGCCTCGGCTTCATGGTCGGAGTAATTGAGACCCAGGCAGATCACGTCCTGCCTCGGATGCGGTATGGGCGAACAGATCTTGAGCTGATCGAGCTTATACGGCTGCGCGTCCTTGGGGGGGCGTGACAAAAGCTCCATCTGCGCAGGCGTGATGTTTTCGATCAGATCATTCATATCGGCAAATTCCATTTCATATGCCGAGAGCGGATACAGGCAGTCTTCTCCCTTGTAGCCTACGCCGAGCAGCTGAACGTCATCGATTCGAAATGTGTATAATCTCATAGACCTTGCCCTCCTAAGATGTGTGTCTTCAGTGTACGCGAAAAGCCTCGTATATGTCAATCGTCTATATATTTGTTGCACAGTACAGGCATATGGGCTAGAATATACGAATGAATAGAGGTGTACTGTTTGAGCAAATTTGAAAACAACCTTTCGGAAGGGAACGTCGCCCGCCAACTGATTAAATTCGCGCTGCCATTTCTAGTATCCATGCTGATACAGTCGCTTTACAATGTCGCCGACATGCTCATCGTGGGCAATTACAGCGGCACTGCAAGCATGTCCGGCGTCAACATCGGCGGACAGATCACGCTGATCCTGACCAATATCATCGTCGGCCTCTGCACAGGCGGTACCGTGCTCGTCGCCCAGTATCTGGGCAGCAAGCAGCGCGAAAGGATGCAGAAGACCATCTCCACACTGGTGACGGGGCTCCTGATCGCAGCCGTCGTCATCACGGTCGTGATGCTTCTCATCAAGGACAATCTTCTGCACTGGATCGCGACGCCCGAAGGATCGTTTTCCGAAGCCAGCAGTTACCTCTTCGTCACCGTGCTGGGCGTCGTGTTCATATTCGGCTACAACTGCCTGAGCGCGATCCTCCGCGGCATGGGTGACAGCAAGCGCCCCTTTATATTCGTCCTGATCGCGTGCCTGACGAACATCGGGCTGGACCTTTTAATGGTGGGCGTGTTCGACATGCGCGCCACCGGCGCGGCGATCGCCACGGTCATCTCGCAGGGCCTAAGCATGTTCCTGTGCATCTTCTACCTGATGCGCAATAAGTTCATATTCGATTTCAATCCGAAATCCTTCCGCATCGACCGCACGCAGCTCAGGATGATCCTGCGCATCGGCACGCCCACGGCCGTGCAGAACGGCATCGTGAGCATTTCGTTCCTGCTGATCACGGCCATCGTGAACATCACGGGCGGCATGTACGCTTCCGCCGCCGTCGGCGCGGTGAGCAAGATCAACAACTTTGCCATACTGCCCGCGATCGCCATGAGCGCGTCGGTGTCCGCCATGAGCGCGCAGAACATCGGCGCGGGCAAATGGGACAGGGCGCAGCATACCGCGCGCATCGGCATGACGATCGCCATCTGCATCACGGTGGTCATCTTCGCGATCGTACAGATATTTCCGGAGCAGATATTGTCGCTCTTTGACGGCGACCCGCAGACGATCGCCTACGGCGTGCCGTACATCCGCTCCTTCAGCTTCGACTTCCTGCTCGTCCCGTTCATGTTCTGCTTCAACGGGCTCTTCAACGGCGCCGGACATACGACGTTTACGCTCTGCAACAGCGCGGCCAGCTCGATCCTGCTCCGAATCCCCGCGGCATACCTGTTCGGCGTGGTGCTGAACATGGGCATGTCGGGCATCGGTCTCGGCGCGCCCGTCGCGACTTTGGGCGCGCTCATATCGGTTCTTGTTTTCTTCTTCACGGGAAAATGGAAAGTGAATATCGTCGAAAAGCGTATGGCTAAAATAACCCGAGCTGAATCATGAGCATGTAGCATGCCGTTCCGCCGAGGATGCTCAGCAGGTTGTTCCGCTTCCAGATATGCAGCAGCGCGACGATCAGCACCGCGATCAGCTGCGGCAGAAAGCCGCCCGCCGCGGTGAACTCGATGTTTCGGACGCAGTAGATGATCAGCGCCGCCATCACCGCGGGCGGCAGAACGCGCCCCAGGTACTGCACGGCCTTCGGCGGCGACGCCTTGCGGCTGAAGAAGATGAACGGCAGCGCGCGGGTAAAGAACGTGCATACCGCCACCACCGCTATTATTCCGATCGACTGCAAGGCGTTCATGACTTCTTCCCCTCCCCGCGTTCGATGGGTTTACGAAGGAGGAACAGCGCGCCCACCGTCAGTACCAGAGTGGGCAGTATGAACTGATCCGGCCCGAATATCGTCAGGCAGACCACGCCGCAGATCAGTCCCGCCAGCGCCGGCAGGTGCGACTTCGCTTCGCGCCATTGCTCGATGAATATCACCACGAACAGCGCCGTCATCGCGAAATCGGCGCCCGTGGTATCGAACGCGATCCACGAGCCGATCAGCGCGCCCACCACGCAGCCGATGATCCAATAGCTGTGATTCATCCATGCGATCGTAAAAAAGACGTCGTTTTCGTTGAGCTCAGCGGGGACTTTCGTGCCGCACAGGAGCGAATACGTTTCGTCCGTGAGCGAAAAGACCATGTACAGGCCCCTTAAGCCCATGTTTTTGAATCGCTCGATAAACGAGAGGCCGTAAAAGATATGCCGGCTGTTCACCGAAAGGGTCATCAGCGCGCTGGTCAATAAGCTCGCGCCGCCCGCGAGAAGGTCCACAAGCACAAACTGCATCGAACCCGCATAGACGATCACGCTGATTCCGAAAGCCCACAGCGCATTGTATCCCACATTTTCCAGCAGAAGCCCGAACGCCATGCCCATGACCAGATACCCCAGCATGACGGGAACCGTCTGCTTAAATGCGAAACGCAATGTGCGCATAAGTACGCTCCTTCAAATATTGTAAGTTGCATCCAGGCAATCCGTGACGTATTATAAGACATATACAAGCTTTATGCAACTAGGAGTGAACGGTATGAAAGTGCTGTATGTCGTCAACGAGTGCGCGCCCTTCGTGCGCACTTCCGAGGCTGCAGATACCGTGAGCGCATTCGCTTCCGCATTACAACAGCAGCCGCAGGCGGATATCCGCGTCATACTGCCGAAGTACCGCGACGTCGACCCCGTCTGGTTCTCGCAGATGGAGCGTGTGACGGCGTTTCCCGTAGACCTCGGCTGGATCCGCCAAACCTGCGGCGTGGACATGCTTTCGTTCCATGGCGTAAAATACTACTTCCTCGACAACGAATACTACTTCTCCGGCGAAAGCGCCATTAACGAGGGCGACGCAGAGGGCGAGCGTTTCGCCTTTTTCTGCCGCGCGGTGCTGGAGATGCTGCCGCGCATCGGCTTTTTCCCGGATATCCTGCACTGCAGCGGCTGGCAGAGCGGCATGGTCCCCGCGCTGCTGAAGATCCATTACGCCCTCAATCCATCCTACGCGAACATCCGCACGGTCTTCACCATTCATGACATCTCAAAGCAGGGCGCGTTCGACTGGACATGGATGGACGACCTGTTAGGGCTCGGCGAAAAATACTATTCCGCGGATTATCTCGAATCCGACGGCATGCTCAATTTCCTCAAGGGCGGCATCGTCTTTTCCGACGCGCTCACCGCCACCAGTCCTTCCTACGCGCAGCAGATCTGCACGCCGGCGGTCGGCGCGCCGCTCGACCGCGTGCTGCGCGCGCGCACCGAGGCGCTCACCGGCATCCTGAACGGCATCGACGTACAGGAATACGACCCGGGCACGGACAAAAAGATTCCCACGCTTTTCTGGCACAACCGCCTTACGGGAAAATCCCTCTGTAAGCGCGCGCTGCAGCTGGAGAGCAAGCTCCCCATCGACAACGACGCCGCCCTGATCGCCATGGTCGGCCCCATGACCGACGAAAAGGGTCTCGATCTTCTGGAGTATATCCTGCAGGAGGTCGAGCGCGGCAACGCGCAGCTGCTGTTCCTCGGCATGGGCGATTCGCACTACGAGGACATGCTCGCCTGGGCGCAGTGGCGCTATCAGGGGCGCGTATCGGTCAACTTCTCCTCGAACGCGGAGTATACCCGCCGCATATTCGCCGGCAGCGATATGCTGCTCGTCCCCTCCAAAATGGAGCCGAGCGGCGTCACTCCCATGACCGCCATGCGCTACGGCTGCATCCCCGTGGTGTACGAAACGGGCGCGCTCAAGGACATCGTAAAGCCCTACTACCGCTGCGGGCAGGCGAGCACGGGCTTCGCGTTCACGCACTACACCCCGCACGAGCTGCTCTACGTTCTCGAGCGCGCGGTAAAGCTCTTCCTGACCAACAAGGAGGCGTGGAAGCACATGGTCTCCCTCGCCATGCAGGAGGATTTCAGCGCCGAGACCTGCGCGCAAAAATACCTCGAAGTTTACCGTTCTCTTTTATAAACAGAAAAAAGCCCGCGTGAAGCAGGCTTTTTACACTATTTCGCGCGGCTGCGCAAAACGGCCGCCTCTCCCAGCACGGCGCCGCCGATGATCAGAAACGCGCCCAGTATCTGAAGCGGTCTCATCACCTCGTTTAAGAACAGCACCGAAAAAATCACCGCGGACAGCGGCTCCAGATATCCGCAGACCGCTACGGTCTGCACCGATAGTTTCCCGATCGAGGAAAAATAGAGATAGCACCCAAATCCGGTATTCACGACGCCGAGTATCAGTGCGGGCAGCCAATCCGAGGGCGCGAATCGTATGGAAAAGCCCTGCTTGATAAAGACGAACGCGCTGACCGTCAGGAAGCCGAAAATCAGCTGGAACAGCGTGTTTTCCACGCCCGTGATCTCTTTGGCTTTTTTGTTGAATATCACCATCAGCGCGTAAGTGACCGCCGAAAGGAGCCCGCACACGATGCCGAGGACGCTGCCCTGCGCATTGGGTATCCCGCCGTTTACGAGGAATATCCCGCACAGCACGGCCAAAAACCCCGCGGCCTTTACCACCGTCATCCGCTCCTTGAAGAGGAAGGGCGAAAGCGCCATCACGATGACGGGGCCGGTGTAATAGAGAAGCGTCGCGATGCTCACTCCGATCTGCGCGTAAGCCTCGTACAGCAGCATCCAGCTCACGCCCATCGCGACGCCGGAAATGCCCAGATACAGGAACTGTTTTTTATGGCGGAAAAACGTCAGCTTTCCGCGCGTCAGAAAAAACAGCAGACCCAGAAACAGGCTCCCGATCAGCGTGCGTACCCATACGATCTCGTAGCTGTTCAGCCCGATAAAGCTCGCTACGATGCCGTTCGTACCGAACAGCAGCATCGAAAAAATGTATTTCGCGAATGCGGCCCGCGTTTTCCTTTTTTCCATGGTTCCCTGCGTTTTCCCTTGCAAATTCTACAGGCATACCATACCATGAAAACAGATAGGATAAAAGCGTTTATCCTATCTATCATGATAAAATCGAACGTCGGGCGGGATACGCGAAAAACCATGGCGTTGGTCAGTGCCGCGCCGGCGTCAGACGATTCGTCAACTGCCTGCAATACAGGTAAAAATACATACAGGATCAGGAGCAAATATGAATTACCGATCGGACAAATACGGAAACCAAATTTCCGTCCTCGGCTACGGCTGCATGCGTTTCCCGCAGACGCTGGGCCGGATCGACATGAAGGAGACGGAGAAGCAGATCATGGCCGCGTTCCAGGCGGGCGTGAATTATTTCGACACGGCGTACATCTACCACGGAAGCGAGGCCGCGCTCGGAGAAATTCTCGAGAAAAACGACATCCGCGACCAGGTGCGCATCGCCACGAAGCTGCCGCACTACATGATCAAAAGCACGGAGGGCTTAGAGAAAATTTTCACTGAGGAATGCCGGCGCCTGAGGACGGATTACATCGATCACTACCTGATGCACATGCTCAACGACACCGGCACGTGGGAGCGGTTAAAGGCGCTCGGCATCGAAGCGTGGCTCGAAAAGAAGCGCGAGGAAGGCGCGATCCGTCAGATCGGGTTCTCCTACCACGGCAGCTCGGACGCATTCTGCCGCCTGCTCGACGCCTACGACTGGGATTTCTGCATGATCCAGTACAACTACATGGACGAAAACCAGCAGGCGGGACGAAAAGGGCTCCTCTACGCGCACGAAAAGGGCATCCCCGTGGTCATCATGGAGCCGCTTCGCGGCGGCAGGCTCGTGAACTTCCTGCCCGATGAGGCAAAGCGCATTTTCGCGGAGTACCCCATAAAACGCACGCCCGCGGAGTGGGCGTTCCGGTGGCTTTGGAATCAGCCCGAGGTGACCTGCGTTTTATCCGGTATGAATTCGATGGAGATGATCGAAGAAAACGTAAAGACCGCATCCGAGGCTTGCGCGGGCGAATTGACGAAGGCCGATGAAGATATGCTGCGCAGGGTCGTTGGCGCCATCAACGCGACGGTGAAGATCGGCTGCACGGGCTGCGGGTACTGCATGCCCTGCCCGAAAAACGTGGATATCCCCGGCGCGTTTTCCGCCTACAACCACCGTTATTCCGAGGGACGCTTCAAGGGATTCCACGAATACATCCTCTTTACCGCGCTGCGGAAGACGTCCGCCGCCGCCTCGAACTGCGTCGGCTGCGGCAAATGCGAGACGCATTGCCCGCAGAGCATCGAGATACGAAAAGAGCTCAAGACCGTACAGAAGCAAATGGAACGCCTTCCGTACAAATTCGTCCGGAAGGCCGTACAGGTCTTAAAGCTCTACGGATGATGAAAATCACACGCCGATGTAATCCCGCAGCTGCTGAAAGCCGCCGCGCGCGTACCCGGAGATGTCCGCGTCGTGCCGGTTAAGAAGGCAATCGGTCAGGAGGAACACGTCCATCCCGATTTTCCGCGCCGCAAGATCCTCCTCCGCGTCGTTGCCGACCATCAGGCATTCCTCCGGCCGCACGGACAGGCGCTTCGCGACCTCAAGATAATACGCGGGATTGGGCTTGCAGAAGGTCGAGTTTTCATAGGTGGTATACCATTCAAAATCCTTTTCGGAAAAGCCCGCCCAGCGCATGCGCTTTTTCGTCGCGGTCGCCGGAAAGATCGGATTGGTGGCCAGCGCGACGCGCATGCCTTTTTCTTTGATCCGTTTGACCGTCTCCGCCGCCTGCGGATTGCAGCCGCAGACGGATTTCACGCCGTCAAATTCGTTTTCATAAAAGGACATAAAGAGTGGGATGTCTCTCTTGGCCTTTTCTCCGTAGTGCGCGATGAGGTCGTCCCAAAATGCCTGCTCGTTGGTCTTTCCGCCGTCGTTGTTCACCATAGCCGCCATGCCCGACCACACCGCGTCCGTCAGATCGGTTTTTTCGTAGCCGTAGGGCTCCAGTTTCGCGGTCAGCAGTTCAAAATGCTTTTCCACAAACACGTCCTGATCCATGGGAAGCAGCGTGCCGTCCAGATCAAACAGCACCATTTTCACGCGCATATCGCATGCTCCTATCGTAATCTATTTCAGCGCGGCTCTTCTACGGGCGCACCCGCACCGATACCTCTCCGCTTCGAAGCACCGTTTTCGTGCCGTCCGCAAGGCGCAGCATGAGTCCGAATCTCCGGTCGATGCCGAGCGCTTTGGCGGTATAGAGGCTTTCACCGTTCTGCAGCACCGTGACCGTTTTCCCCGCCAGGATATCGCGCTTTACATACTCCTCAAAAACATCCCCGCAGCCGTAAAAATAGCCGTTGAGGATATCCTGCGCGATCTCGTCGCGCTCAAACGTCTCGCCGTCCCGAAAGATTGCGCCCGCAATGCCGCGCAGCTCTTCCGGAAAGCCGCCCCGCGGCTCCTTCAGATTCACGCCGATCCCCAAAACCACATAGGCGATCCCGCCGTTTGCCGTGTCGGCGACTCCCTCCGCGAGGATGCCGCAGACCTTCCTGCCGTTTTGGTAGATGTCGTTCACCCATTTGATGCCCGCACTGCGGCCGGTATGCTTTTCGATCGCCTTTGCCACGGCCACCGCCGCGCGCGTCGTGATGGAGAGCGCATCCGCCGCGTCGCCCTGCGGGCGCAGGAGCACGCTCATATACAGGCCGCTCCCGTCCGGCGAAGCGAATTTTCTGCCCATGCGCCCGCGGCCCGCGGTCTGCGCATCGGCGATCGCCACCGTCCCTTCCGGCGCGCCGTTATTCGCTTTTCCCTTTACGATGTCGTTTGTCGAAGTGACGGTACCGTATTTTTCGATCCAAAATCCGTTGTCCTGCATAAATTCTCTGTTCCGCCCGTTCAGGACGTGTACTCGTTGAGCAGCTCTCCCAGCGTCGTTTCGCCCCAGCTGTAATTGGTCAGATAGCTGCCCTTAAAGAGCTGTGCGAACTCCTCCCTGCGCGAAAGGTAATCAAATAGATCGCACCGCACCTGATCCATCACGATGCGCCGCCTGCCGTTTACGGATTCAACGACGTCCGAGATGCCGTATTCCTCCAATATGTTTTTCAGCCGCAGCGCGACTTTCCTGTACCTCGCCAAAGTCACCGCGTTGACCGGCTCGTCCTCCCACAGGAAGCTGATCGCCTCCTCGGAGGAAACATATCCGCCCCGACGGTCGACGAGCAGCGCGAACAGCTCTTTCGACTTCTTGTTCCGGAATGCGATGGGGTTCCCGTCCACAAACACGTCAAAATAGCCGAACGTGCGGATGTATACGCGCAAAGGCTCCGATCCTCCCGCCGTTTTCGCGTCCGCGTGGTCGTCGGCGTTGTAGAACATGATGTACTGACGCGGCGATTCGTCCGAAAACATGTGCGAGCAGACCGCCTTGATGCGGCGCGTCTTCTGTGTTTTCACGTCGATGTACTCAAATTCCGCCTCGCCGTTCTCGAAAAGATCCATGAACTTCCCGTACCCGACGCCGGTTCGCGAGACGAACTCCTTGATGGAGCTGCTCCTTTTGGACATGAGCGCCCATTCCTCCTTGGAATAACCGAAGAATTTATAGGCGTTGTCGCTCGCGTACAGTGGTTTTACGCAGCCGTCCTCCACTTCAAACGCCACGATTCCGTCCGCAAACCGCATGAGCGGCTCCTTCGCGCTTTCGGACTGGGTCTCGCCGACGGCGGGAGCGGCCGTCTCCTGCGCCGGCTCCGCCTCCTCTTCCTCCACGACATTCCTGCAGCAGAAAAAGCTGACGGAGGAATCGACCTTCAGGAATAATCCGGTGTACATCTTGATATCGCCCTTGGACGAGCGCGCGCGGTATTTGATCTGCGGCGGCTGCCGGTTCGAATCGCGCACGTCCTGACGGAAATAGTCGTGGAAAAAGGCGTTCACCTTTTCGTAGTCTTCCTCGGCCACATTGTCCTCGATCCACTGCTCGGTCGCGCCCTCAAGGCGCATAGGGATGTTCTGCAGGCGGCTGAATATGGACGAGCCCGGGCCGCCGTACAGGCAGGTGACGGTCTCGTTGGAAAAATCGTATTCAAATATCTTGTCGTATATCTCGGTGAGTGCTTTGAGGTACCGTTCCTTTTCCGTCATCCGCACTGTCTTGTACTTTTCGGTGACGTCCATGCAGACGCTCTGGAACTCCTCCTGCCCGTCCTCGTTGACGGTCTTTGCGATCCAGCCGTAGAGGTTGGCCCTCGTCCCGTCGCAGCGCAGCACCGTGATCTCGCCGGCGATCGGCGTGTCCTGCGCGTACGCGCGGTTCAGGATATGCGAAACCCGTCTGCGGTCCTCGACGGGTATCATCAGGTAAATGTTGTCCTTGTACATTTCCAGATAATCGAATTCCCCGTCCTTCGCTTCGGGGATACGCATGATCTGCAGCATCCGTTCGTTGAGATACGTCACCTTCGGGTTCTTTTCACAGGTGTACCTGAAAACGCCGTAAAGGTTCTTTTCGTCCGAACCGCGCAGCGATTTCTTTTCCGCCGCGATCCCCGTCACGTCCGACAATACGCCGTATCCCGCGAGCGTACCGTCGCTGAGGCGCGTGGGCGTCACGGTGTGGTTTACGCGCCGGATGACGCCGTCCTTGCAGACGATCCGGTACTGCGCCGTGACCGCCTGCCCGCCGTCCTTCATCAGCCTGTCCATCATATCGGCATACAGGCCGCAGTCCTCCGCGTAGACGAGCGGGGCGAGAGCGTCCTCTTTTTCGTTTAGAAGCTCCTCTTTTTTGCAGCCGAGCATGCCGCAGAGATTCTGGCTCACATATGCCAGATGAACGGGCTGTTTCAGGACATATTGATGAAAGCCACTGACATGACAATTCAATATCTGCTCCATGTTGTCTAGCGTTTTTCTCATAACAGCTCCTGTTCAAAGCGCACGCCGGCGCTTCCGGCGAACCATATATTAGTTATACCGTATGTTCATTCGTTCGTCAAATCGGGCGCAAAGGTCCGCCCGCAGCGGCGCGCGGTCCCCGCCGCTTCAGCCGGGATTGCGCAGCTCCGTCCTCCGGATCTTCCCGCTGATCGTTTTCGGGAGCTCTTTCACCAGCTCCACGCTGCGGACCCACTTGTATTCCGCGAGCTTGCTGTTGCAAAAATCCCGTATCTCTTTTTCCAGCTGACGCGACGGCGTATAGCCCTGCGAGGGAACGACCACCGCCTTGATCGCCTGTCCGCGAAGCACGTCCGGCACGCCGACGACGCCGCACTCCATGACCCCGGGATGCTCCATCAGCACGTTTTCCACTTCATAGGGGCCCACGCGAAAGCCGCTGGTCTTGATGATGTCGTCGAACCTGCCGTGGAACCAGTACCGGCCGTTCTCGTCCCGCCACGCCGCGTCGCCCGTGTGGTACACGCCGCCGCGCCATACCTGCCGGTACTGCTCCTCGTTGTCGAGGTACGCGCAGAAAATGCCTGTCTGCCTCCCGTTCTCAGGCGGGATGACGACCACTTCCCCGATCTCGCCCGTCCGAACCGGCATGCCGTTCCTGTCGCGAAGTTCGATATGGTAGAACGGCGATACCGTCCCCATGGAGCCTTCGGCGGGCGCGCAGCCCTTGAAATTCGCCATGAGGAGCGTGGTCTCGGTCTGGCCGTAGCCCTCGCAGAGCGGGATGCCCGTCTGCTCCGTAAACCGCCGGAAAATCTCCGGATTGAGCATCTCTCCCGCCGTCGACGCGTGGCGCAGCCCGGGCATCTGCGGGATGTCCTTCCTTACGAGATAGCGGTAGACCGTGGGCGGCGCACAGAAGGACGTCACGCCGTAACGGTTGATGACCGTGATGAGTTTTTTCGGGTCGAAGTTGTCAAAGTCGTAGACCATGACGGCGCTGCCCACGAGCCACTGACCGTACAGCTTCCCCCAGGAAGCCTTCGCCCAGCCCGTTTCGGCTACGGTGAAATGCAGCCCGCCGTCCTCCGCCTGCTGCCAGTACTTCGCCGTCACGATGTGCGCGAGCGGGTAGGAAAAATCGTGGATGACGCCCTTCGGGTACCCCGTCGTGCCGGACGTAAAGTACAAAAGCATCGGGTCCCGCGCCAGCGTGGGACGGCGAGAAAAAGTATCGTCCGCTTCCCGTATCCGCTCCGTCAGGTTTTCAAATCCGTCCGCGTCTTCCTGCACGCACCAGAGCTTACAGGTAAGCCCCGCTTCGTCCAGCGCCGCCGTGATCTTCTGCGGGATATCGTCCTGCGGCGTGCAGACGATCGCCTTCACCTTCGCGCATTTGAGGCGGTACACGAAATCGCTGACCGTCAGCATATGCGTCGCGGGCGCCATGACCGCGCCGATCTTGTGCAGCGCGATGGCGGTGATCCAGTATTCGTAGTGGCGTTTTAACACCACCATCACGCGATCGCCCCGCCTTACACCGGCTTCCCAGAACACGTTCGCGGCCTTGTTGCTGAGCGTTTTCATGTCCGCAAACGAAAAAATATGCTCCTCGTCCTCCGTGTTGCACCAGACGATCGCCGTTTTTTCAGGCGTTTCGTCGGCGATCACATCCACGACGTCGTATCCGAAATTGAAGTCCTCCGGGCAGTTCAGCTCGATGTCTTCCAGTTTGCCGTTTTCATCCGTTTTTTCGCGGCAGAATCTTTCATATATGCTCATATTAAGTCCTTATCCTTCTTCTCTTTTGGCGCAGGCGCCGATCCTGCGAAACCGGTCGTAGCGCTTCTGCATCAGGTCGGGGTCCCGCGCCAGATCGCGGATCTCCTCCTCCAGCAGCGCGCGCAGGCGGTCGTAAAACGCCGCCGTGCCGATGTCCTTTTCCGACAGGATGCGTTCGATCACGCCGAACGACTTCGCGTCCTCCGCCGTCAGCTTCAGGCTCTCGGCCACGTCCGCTGCCTTCGTCGCGTCGCGCCAGAGTATGCTCGCGCAGCCCTCGGGCGAGATCACCGAGTACACGGCGTTCTGCAGCATCCACACGCGGTCCGCGACCGCCAGCGCCAGCGCGCCGCCGCTGCCGCCCTCGCCGATCAGTATGGACACGACGGGAACGCAGAGCGTCGTCATTTCCATGAGATTCTCCGCGATCGCCTGCCCCTGTCCGCGCTCCTCCGCGCCGATACCGCAGTACGCGCCGGACGTGTCGACAAAACAGACGACCGGCCGGCCGAACTTTTCGGCCTGCTTCATCAGGCGGAGCGCCTTTCGGTACCCCTCCGGATTGGGCGCGCCGAAGTTGCGCATGGCGCGCTCTCTGGCGGAATGCCCCTTTTCGATGGCAATCGCCGTCACGGGCGTGCCGTTCAGTCGCGCGATTCCCCCGACGACGGCGGTATCGTCCGCAAAGCGTCTGTCGCCGTGCAGTTCGATAAAGCCGGTAAAAATATTCCGGATGTAATCCAGACCCGTGGGCCTCCCGCTGTCGCGGGCAAGCTTTACTCTCTCGTACGGTACCAAGCCCATCGTTTCATCCTCCGTTGTGCATGGCGAGAATTTCCGTCAGCAGCGTTTTCTGCTCCTTGCGGGCGGCTATGCGGTCGATAAACCCGTGCTCGAGCATGAATTCCGCCTTCTGAAATCCCTTAGGCAGGGTCTTTCGCGTCGTCTGCTCGATGACCCGCGCGCCCGCAAAGCCGACCGTCGCGCCCGGCTCCGCCAGTATGATGTCGGCCTGCATGGCAAAGCTCGCCGTCACGCCGCCCGTGGTGGGGTCGGTCAGCACGTCGACATATAAAAGTCCCGCGTCGCCGTGCCGTTTTACCGCCGCGCTCGTTTTCGCCATCTGCATGAGCGAGATCAGCCCCTCCTGCATCCGCGCGCCGCCCGAGACCGTGTAGCCGATCACCGGCAGGCGGTTTTCAGCCGCGTATTCAAAGAGCGCGGTGATCTTTTCGCCGACGACGCTGCCCATGCTGCCCATCATAAAATAGGCCTCCATCACGAACAGGCAGCACTTGTGCCCGCCGATCTGCGCCGTGCCGCAAATGACCGCCTCGTCCTCGCCGCTGATGTTGCGCACCGTTTCCAGCTTCTCCTCGTATCCGGGGAAGCCCAGCGGGTCCGAGGAGCGCAGATCCGTAAAAAGCTCCTCAAAGGTATCCCTGTCCGCCACCATAAGGATGCGCTGGCGCGCCTTCATGCGGAAATGGTAGCCGCAGGCGCAGACGAGGTCGTTCGCCCACAGCCGGCTCAGGGGGATATCCTTGTGGCAGTTCGGGCAGTTCTTCTCCGGCTCGCCCGCGTCCTGCTGCACGGGAGCGGCCGTGCGGCCGCCCTCTTCCAACTGGTTTTTCGGTTTCAAAAAATTCAACAGTGCCATTTCTTCACCTGTTGCCCATAAATGTCAGATCGTAATTGCCGGAAATAAATCGGTCGTCGTCGACGATTCTGAGCTGCTCCTCTATGTTGGTCGGGATGCCCTCTATTACCAGCTCGCACAGCGCCGCGCGCATCTTCCGCAGCGCTTCCTCGCGCGTTCCCGCGTGCACGATCAGCTTTCCTAAAAGCGAATCGTAGTAAGGCGTGACCGTCATCCCCTCGACCAGACACGTGTCGAACCGCACGGACGGCCCGCCCGGGACGTGCAGCATCTTCAGCGTGCCGCAGCTCTGCGCGTTGATCCGGCACTCGATCGCCGAACCCTTCAGGCGGATTTCCTTTTGGGTAAAATGAATATGGATGCCGGCGGCGATGCGGATCTGCCATTTGACAAGATCGATGCCCGTGAGCATTTCCGTCACGCAGTGCTCGACCTGCAGCCGCACGTTCATTTCCATGAACCAGAAATTTCCGTTTTGGTCCAGCAAAAACTCCAGCGTCCCCACGCCGATGTAGCCTATCCTTTTGATCGCGCCGAGCGCCAGCTTGATGATCTCTTCCCGCTGCCGCGGATTGACCGCCGGCGACGGCGTCTCTTCGACCAGCTTCTGGTTCCGGCGCTGCAGCGAGCAGTCCCTTTCGCCCAGGCACACTGCGTTTCCCGCTTCGTCCGCGATGATCTGCAGTTCCACATGCCGCGCGGGGAATATGTACTTTTCCAGGTACACCGCGTCGTCCTTGAAGGCCGCCATCGCTTCCTTCGTCACCTGCCGGTACGCGTTCTCCAGTTCGTCGTCGCTGCGGATCAGGCGGATCCCTCTGCCGCCGCCGCCCGCGCACGCCTTCATCATGACGGGATAGCCCAGCTTTTCGGCTTCTTTGCGCGCTTCCTCGACCGACGCGACCGCCTGCGTACCGGGAATCACGCGCAGTCCAGTGTCCGCGATCAGTTCCTTCAGCACGGCTTTGTCGCTCAGCTGCTCCATGCTCGCGGGCTCGGGGCCGATGAACACGATCCCGTTCCTGCCGCACAGCCGCGCGAAATGCGCGTTTTCCGACAGAAACCCGTAGCCCGGATGGATCGCCTGCGCCCCCGAGAGGATCGCCGCGCTGACGATCTGATTTTCGTTCAGATAGCTTTCCGAAGATTCCGGCGCGCCGATGCAGTAGCTTTCGTCCGCCAGCGCCACATGCAGCGCGTTCCTGTCCGCCTCGGAGTACACGGCCACGGTCGCGATGCCCATTTCCTTGCAGGCGCGTATGATCCGCACGGCGATCTCGCCGCGGTTCGCAATGAGAATCTTTGAAAACATCGTTTACGCTCCCGTTACCGCAAAGGAAAATTCCGCGCTCACGCACATTTTCCCGTTTACGGCGGCAGTCCCCTGCGCGAAGTAGAAGGGCGGCTTCGTCCGCCTGATGCTGCACTGCGTTTCGATGACGTCCCCCGGCCGCACCGGAGCGTGGAAGCGCACCTTATCGAGGCCGGTGTAGACGGGAATTTGCCCCGTCCCGATCGCGTCCTTCAGGAGCACGCAGGCCGTCTGCGCAAGTATTTCGCACAGTATCACGCCCGGCACGATGGGGTTCCCCGGAAAATGCCCTTTGAGGAAAAACTCGTCACCGCGCACGGTGTAGCGGCCGACGGCGACGCCGTCCCTGTTTTCCGCCTCGTCGATCAGGAGCATATCCTCCCGGTGCGGGAGAAGCTTTTCGATCTCGTTTCTAAGCATGCTCACCTCCGAAGCTTAAAAAGCTCCGTGCCGTAATCGACGATCTGGCCGTTCGTCACGCAGATCTCACAGACCTCGCCGCCTTCCTCCGCGCAGATCTCGTTCATCAGCTTCATCGCTTCAATGATGCACAGCGTCTTTCCCTTTTCCACGCGCTCGCCCAGCGATACGAAGGGCTCCGCGTTTTCCGCGGGCGCGGCGTAAAACACCCCCACGATCGGTGACTTGACACTGATATAATCGGCATGATCGGATTTTTCGGAAGGGATGGCGTCCGCTGCCGCCGCGTGTACCGCGGGAGCGGCGGAAAGCGCGCGCTCCAGGCGCACGACCTTATCGCCCTCCGTGATCTCCAGGCCGGTCAGGTCAAGTTCCTTCATCAATCCCGCGTATTTGCGAATATCCGATTCATTCATCATAGCTTACACCCTTCTGAAGGCAAGGCACGCGTTGTGCCCGCCGAACCCCAGCGAGTTGGAGAGCGCGAGGTCGGCCTGCACCCTAATTGCCTGATTGGGCACGTAATTGAGGTCGCATACGGGATCGGGCTCCAAAAGGTTGATCGTCGGCGGGAGTATCCCGTCCCGCAGCGCGAGCAGCGACGCCATCGCTTCAATGGCGCCGGCGGCGCCCAGCATGTGCCCCGTCATGGACTTGGTCGAGCTGATATACGCCTTCCTTGCCGCTTCCTCGCCCAGAGCCGCCTTGATGGCTTTCGTTTCGGTGCCGTCGTTCATGGGCGTTCCGGTGCCGTGGGCGTTGATGTACACCGTTTCTCCCTCTCTGTACCCGGCTTCGCGCATCGCGTCGCGCATCGCCTGCGCGCCGCCGCGCGCCTCGGGATGCGGCGCGGTGATATGGTACGCGTCGCAGGTCGAGCCGTAGCCGCAGACCTCGCCGTAGATCTTCGCGCCCCGCGCCTTCGCGTGCTCGTACTCCTCCAGCACAAACACCACGGCGCCCTCGCCGATCACGAAACCAGCTCTCCTTTTATCGAAGGGGAGCGAAGCCGCGTTCGCGTCCTGCGAAACGGACAGCGCCTGCATGTTGATAAATCCCGCGATGGCGGAAGCGCAGATCGTCGCCTCCGCGCCTCCGGTGATGACGGCGTCCGCGTAGCCGTGGCGGATGAGCCGCATCGCCTCTCCGATCGCGTTGGAACCGGACGCGCAGGCGGTCACCGCCGGCATCGCCGGGCCGCGGCAGTCGTAGCGGATGGCGAGCGTGCCCGCCGCCATGTTCGCGATCATCATCGGGACAAAAAACGGCGAGACGCGGCGCGGCCCCCGCTCCATGAGCTTGGTGTGCTCCGTTTCAAACGTGCCGATGCCGCCGATTCCCGTGCCGAGGTACACCGCAAAGCGCTCGGGCGTCACGTTCCCCTCGATCCCGCTCTCCTTCACCGCCTCGCTTGCCGCCGCCACGGCAAAATGCGTGTAGCGGTCGGAACGCAGCATTTCGGTCTTATCCATATACGAAAGCGGGTCGAAGTTCTTGACCTCGGCCGCCAGCTTCGCCTTATAGTTTTCGGTGTCAAACAGTGTGATCGGCGCGATGCCGTTCCTGCCTTCCGTCAGATTTTTCCAGCTTTCCTGCACGCTGCTGCCGACGGGCGTGATGGCGCCCATGCCGGTCACAACGGCTCTTCTTAATGTTTCATTCATGGCATTTCTCCTCACATTGCGATGCCGCCGTCTACGCGCAGCACCTCGCCCGTTACATAGCCCGCCTGAACCAGATACGCGACCGCGTCCGCGACGTCCTCGGGCTCTCCCATCCTTCCCAGCGGGATCATGGCCGCCAGGGGGTTATCTTCCTGCTCCGCCGTCATATCCGTGCGGATAAATCCCGGCGCGACCGCGCTGCAGCGGATGCCGCGCGGCGCGAGCTCCTTCGCCACCGATTTCGTCAGGCCAATGAGGCCCGCCTTCGACGCGGCGTAATTGCTCTGCCCCGCGTTGCCCGTAAGGCCCGCCACGGAGGCGACGTTGACGATGCACCCCTCGCGGCTGCGCAGAAACAGGCCGGTACAGTGGCGGATCATATTGAACGCGCCCTTGAGGTTCGTCTCCATCACCGCGTCAAAGTCCGCTTCCTTCATCATCGCGATCAGGCCGTCGCGCGTGATTCCGGCGTTGTTCACGAGGATATGCGCCGTGCCGAAATCGGCCTTTATCTGCGCGACCGTCCGTTTCGCGGCCTCAAAATCCGAAACGTCACAGCAGTACGCTTTCGCCTGCACGCCGCATTCCCTTTCGCACGCGGAACAGACCTGTTCCGCCGCGGCGCGGTTGCCGGCGTAGATCACGGCGACGTTCGCGCCCATAGCCGCCAGCTTATGCGCGATCGCCGCGCCTATCCCTCGTGATCCGCCGGTCACGATCGCGGTCTTGCCCTTCAGCACGGTTTCACCTCCGCCAGAACAGTCGAAAGCTCGGCAACGCAATAGCGTTTCACATCCGGATCGATCTTTCCGATGATTCCCGTCAGCGTCTTCCCCGGGCCGACCTCGATGAAGGTATCGACGCCCGCGGCGATCATGCCGCGGACCTGCGCTTCCCAGCGGACGGGACTGCATACCTGCCTCGCGAGCAGGTCCGCCGTGTCGTCCGTGTAAGGCTGCGCCGTCACGTTGGAATACAGTTCGATGGAACGCTTTTGGAACGCTGTGTTTTCCAGCTCACGCCGGAACGCCTCCGCCGCTCCGTTCATAAACGGAGAATGGAACGCGCCCTTGACCTTTACGGGGATCGCCCTTCCTCCCGCCGCTTTGACGGCCGCGAAGAATTCGGGCATCCGCTCCGCCGCGCCCGCCACAGAAACATGGCCGGGGGCGTTGAAGTTCACGGCGTACATATCGGGGAACCCCTTGCACAGCTCTTCCACCTGCGCGTGCGTCAGCTTGACGACGGCGGCCATGGTGGTGTCGTACTGTTCCGCCGCCTGCTGCATCAGCTCGCCGCGCTTGCAGACGATGCGAAAGCCGGTCTCATAATCGACTGCCCCCGCGACCGTGCAGGCGACGACCTCGCCCAGCGAATAGCCGGCGACGGCGTCGGGCTTTATTCCGTTTTTCAGGAGCACCTCCGCGCCCGCAAGCTCCACGGCAAACAGGCACGGCTGCGTGTTGACGGTCCGTTTCAGCTCCTCCTCGGCGCCGCCGAAGCACTGCGCGCTCGTTCCGGGGCGTATGCGGTCGCACATGTCGAACACCGCTTTCGCGGCCGGATACCGCTCGGCCAGCTCTTTTCCCATTCCGGGGTACTGGTCTCCCTGTCCCGAGAAAACGAATGCTATTCTACCCATTTTGACGCTCCCTTCAGAATCGGCTCCGCCTCTTCCATGATTTCTTTTACGATCTCCGCCGCGGGCTGCACGCGCTTCACCATCGCCGCGGCCTGCCCCGCGATAAAGCAGCCCTTTTCGAGGTCTCCGTCCTGCACCGCGCGGCGCAGCGCGCCTTCGCCCAGCGCTTCCAGCTCGTCGTCCGGCATTCCGCCGTATTCGGCGTCCGAATAATCGCGCGCGAACTGCGTGCGCAGGCTCCGGACGGGATGCCCCAGACGCTTTCCGGTGACCATCGTGCAGAGGTCGTTGGCTTTTAAGATCTTTTCCTTATATACGGGGTGTATCGTGCATTCCTCCGCGCTCAGAAAGCGCGTACCCAGCTGCACGCCGCAGGCGCCGAGCATGAACGCCGCGGCGACCCCGCGTCCGTCCGCGATCCCGCCCGCGGCGATCACGGGCAGCGTCGTCGCGTCGCACACCTGCGGGACGAGCACCATGGTGGTGAGTTCTCCCACGTGTCCGCCGCTTTCGCCGCCTTCCGCGATGAGCGCCGAAGCGCCGAGGCGCGTCATGAGCTTTGCGAGCCCCACCGACGCGACTACGGGGATCACCTGGATGCCAGCGGCTTTCCAGTCCTTCATGTACCGGGACGGATTTCCCGCGCCCGTCGTCACGACGTCGACCTTCTCCTCGGCGACGATCTTCGCGATCTCCTCCGCGTAAGGGCTCATCAGCATGATGTTGACGCCAATCGGCTTATCGGTGAGCGATTTCCCGATCCTTATCTGCTCGCGCACGTATTCGCCGGGCGCGCTGCCGGAAGCGATGATGCCGAGACCGCCGCCCTCCGAAACGGCCGCGGCCAGCCTGCCGTCGGCGATCCACGCCATACCGCCCTGCAATACGGGATATTCGATCCCGAGCATTGCGCATAGTCCCGAACGGATCATATCCTTATCCCTGCGTCTGCTTCTCGATGAACGCGATCAGTTCGCCCACGGTCGACACTTTTTCCGTCAGTTCGATCTCGATTCCCAGTTCATCTTCGAGGTTCATCACCAAATCCACCGTGTCCAGTGAATCGATGCCGAGGTCCGTAAAATTGCTCTCCATGGTGATCGTGGAAACGTCGCAGTCCTTCCGTTCTGCGATAAGCTTTGCGATGGTTTCAAATAACATAATATTATTTCTCCTAACGTATTTTGGACAGTTTTCCCATCCGTTTGTTCTACTATACCGCATCGAAGTTCCACAACTGTTCCCGTGCAGTTCCCTTTTCGTTCCATAAAAAGTGCCGTTTTTGTGAACTTTTCAAACTTGTACCGTCGGAGTGATCGCCGTCCTGTCGGAACGCGCGGCAAGTGAGAAGCCATAAGCAGACATAAGAGGTCCCGTAAAACAGAGTTGCAAAAGATATGCGAAAAAATGCCCCCCGCGGGCATGCGGTTCAGAGGAAGCGGAGCCCGTGCCGCATTACATCGGCGTCCCCACTTCGATCAGATTGCCGTCGAGGTCGTAAAAGCGGATGACTCTCTGCCCCCAGCTGTGGGTCATGAGCCGGTTGACGTATTGAACGGAAGGATACAGCCTTTCGAGCTTCTCGACAAACGCTTCGATATCGCTCTCCTCAAAATACAGTTCGCAGGAATTGCTCCGCGGGATGATCTCTTTTCCGAGAAAGCTCTTCCATATCTTCTCGTCCTGAAGCGCGAGGCCTTCCGTCAAAATCATGTTCCCGTCATTGTCCTGCACCGTCTCAAGGCCGAACAGGTCGTGGTAAAACCGTCTGGAGCTTTCGATATCTTTCACGACGATCAGTATGTTCTTTAAGTTCATCCGTGCTGTCTTTCTCCTTGTCGCTGTTAAAACCAATATAGCACAGGCCTTCCTGCATCGCAATCCGGTTTCGGCGGCCGCCGGGAGATCGCCGTAGCAGGCTCCGCCGCCTCCGTTCTGTCCGGTCCTCGTCCTCCCGAAACATCTCCGGCTTCAGAACCTGTTCCCCGTTCGGAACATACGCCGCCCCGTCCGGCGCTGCGCTGCGAAATCGCTCAAGGTTGTTATTGACATATGCTATTTATCCGGTTATACTGTTAATGACATATGTCGGAAAGGAGAGCTTATGCCAAGACCATTCAGGTGCCGCAGGATCGAGCAGCTTCCGGTCTATCGCAGCTTTTCGCCTGATGACATCACAGCCGCGGAAAGCGTTCGGATGACCGTTGACGAGTTCGAAGCGCTGCGGCTTCTGGACGACGAAGGGCTCACACAGGAAGCCTGCGCCTCCAGAATGAACATATCCCGGACTACGGTGACGGCAATCTATGACAGCGCGCGAAAAAAGATCGCCGACGTCCTTGTGAACGGGAAAAGGCTGTTGATTACAGGCGGACATTGTGAATACAAACCGGTAGAAATTCATCAGGAAATCATTGAGAAAGGAAGAAAAACCATGCGAATCGCAGTCACATATGAAAACGGAGAGGTCTTCCAGCACTTCGGGCATACCGCGCAGTTCAAGCTGTATGACGCCGAGGACGGCAGGATTGTAAACGAGCAGATCGTCGACACCAATGGAAGCGGTCACGGCGCCCTTGCAGGCTTCTTGCAGGCCGTGAAGGCTGACGCCCTGATCTGCGGAGGCATAGGCATAGGCGCACAGACCGCGCTTGCCGACGCAGGCATCAGGCTCTATGCCGGAGTTCAGGGTTCTGCGGATGCTGCGGTGAAAGCCCTTACGGATGGAACGCTGAAATATGATCCCGAAGCCAAGTGCGACCACCATGACCATCATCACGGAGAAGGTCACGAATGCGGGCATCACCATGGCGAAGGACATGATTGCGGACACCATCACGACAACGAAAGCTGCCGTCGTCACCACGGTGAAGACCACGAATGCGGTCACCATTACGGAAAAGGCCTCGACTGCGGCCATGAAGAGGGTGACGAGGGCTGCCGCCGCCATCACGGAAAGGAGTAAAAATGAACCGGGAAGAATATGCGGTTCAGTTGCATAATAAGAAATACAATTGCTGCCAGAGCGTCATTTGCGCGCTGGCGGATATGGCGGACGTTGACGAGCGGACGCTCTTTCGCATCGGAGAGGGTTTCGGTTTGGGCATGGGGAACATGAACGGCGTCTGCGGGGCGCTGTCCGGCGCCGTTATCATGGCCGGGATCAAAAACAGCGACGGGGATCTGGCCGCTCCGAAAAGCAAGGCGTCTACCATGTCCTTGGTGAAAGGAATCCAGGAAGCCTTTCGGGAACAGACAGGCTCTATTATTTGCAGAGAGCTAAAAGGCGTCGATTCCGGCAAAGCCCTTTGTTCATGCCCGAATTGCATCCGTATTGCGACCAGGATCGCTGAAGGGATCCTGAAAGAATAAGGCGGCATTCCCGGGACGAAAAAGGCGCTGCATCGTTCGGCACATCCTTTGGTCTTGGAAAAAGTGTGTGCCATATTCCGGACGAAACGGAATGAGCCGTCGAACGAATACGGGAGGATATCTATGGCGAAGAGCAAGAATCGGTTGGAGAAACGCCTCAAGTTATTGCAGGACGCGACAACGCATTTGTCAAGCCCTTTACAGGAGATGATTTCGCTTTACATGGCAAACTGCGCACCGCAGGAGGATTACGCGACGCGCGAGAGGGAGGCGGAAAAGATACTGGGAATCCTGCAGCTGAGCAAAACAGAGAGGGAAATACAGGCGCGGATCAGGCAGCTGCAGAATGCAAAACTGCCTTCTTAACGCTTCATCCCCGTGCTCGCTTCCCCTTCCGAGGCATCCTGTATGACAGGCGTCCCGGTTTCTCCGTCCGTGTGCTCGTTTTTCTTGAAAGGACATGAAAAAAACCGCCTAAATTAGGCGGTTTTTATGTGGCGCGCCCTGAGGGATTCGAACCCCCGACCTTCTGGTCCGTAGACAGGCTTGAGCGGAATTGGAAAATCAGCATATAACGGGAATTTTTCTATATATTTAGGGAATTTTAAGGTATTTTAAGAAGCACGATTTTTCTGGATAATACTCAATTTTTACTACAGAAACTGAAAAAAAGGTAGTAAAATTGTAGTAAAATTATCTGCCCGATAA
>JAEEGL010344899.1_pt1 | contig 24617 bp, 15 predicted proteins | sample 9134231 | NCBI WGS metagenome assembly JAEEGL01 (sample SAMN16246548, study PRJNA631951) | gut metagenome | biome: gut microbiome; feature: rumen; material: fiber-attached | host: Bos | place: Iran: Karaj | collected 2018-10
ACCTCACCAATACATCCTCACTCACAACGACAAACACTCCCAAACTGTCACCCAGCAAATCCCTACAGGTTTTATCAACAACAGCATCAGTTGCATTCAAGACCATCTCGCTAAACAGAACGGTCGGCCCGTCTATACTCCTAAGCATGTCTATGTCCTGGCTGATGTCGAGACATTCAGTGCCGGCTTTCATTACATGTTCTATCTTTGGAAGATGGGGGCAAAGATCGTCGGGGTTCCCAGTAGTCAGGCTCCAAACACTTTCATGGAAGTGACATCATTTATGCTTCCCCGAACGAAACTTAAAGGCGCCATATCCAACTCCATCCAGCAGTTCCTTCCTGTTGATGACCCATGTTCCAAGCAGTTGACTCCAGATATTCAACTGAATTACGATGACTACAAGCGATACCATTTCGACAGTCAAGCAGAAGTTCTCTATCTGCTCGATTATATCAAGTAACTCAAGTTGAATACTCATTCATCAATTATGGTTGATTTTGCAACAAAAGTGATGAAGATCCCGTTTGCACAAATTTCTTACTTCACCTCTGTCTGCTCAATGTATTTTGTTCATATTGCACTTCTTGCGATAATAACAACAGACAACTAAGAATCTATTAATATAGACTCTATTTATATCTGTTTAAGAGATTTATGTAGGCGGGAAACCCCAGGAACTCTGGAAAACCTGGGATTACCGCCCTACAATCGTCTTTTTGCCATTGATGATGTAGACGCCTGGGGAAAGAGATGTGGCATCTTCCTGGTTGTCGGCCACTTTGACACCTGTCAATGTATAGACTCCCGTAGTGGAGATCTCGTTTCGCTCCACAATGGGTGTGTTGATGCCGTTGACCTCATCGATGGAGAGAGAGCCGTAATAACAGAGGCGGAAATTGTCGAAGATACACCAGTAGTAACTGTTCATCGTGCTGCATCGTATACCCATTTTCAACTGACCGCCATCATGAGGCACCGATGAGGTGACCCGGTTCTCATACAGGCCCTTGTCGAAGTAGATACTGGCCGCTTCCATGTCGTTGGGGAAATACTTGCCACCAACAGAAGACTCACTGCCACCCTGTTTTGTGGTCTGAGCGTCGGAAGTGATATGAGCCATACGAGTGCTCTTCAGACCCGCATAGATAAAAGATGTCACAGTGTTACTGGAACATTCGGAGGCTCTGCCAGGACGCTGGAAACCCTGTGCGCGGAACTGATATGTGCCCTCTGGGAGATTTTTGATCAGTTGGTTGATGTCGAAAGTCTTCTCGTAAAACTCACCGCAGGAATAGTTGATGGTGGGAGCCGCAGACCACCCGTCGGCTGCGTCCATGCCAGGATTCTGCAACATATAGGTGAGGTCGAAAGGCTGCTCCATGTCACTGGGTGTGGCATTGGCAAGGAAGGCGAAAGCTGCAGCGTCAGCCTGTTCGATGAGCGATTGCACCATGCTGGTGTTGGTGGCTTGCGAGAGTTCGCTTTCAATCTGGCTGAGTGCTGAGTTGAGTGCGTCGTCCACTCCTTCCACATCCTCAGTATGGGGCACGCTGGCCAGAGCTTTGATATGGCTAATCTTGTTTTGCAAGGCAGTCACCACCGATTTCATCATGAGCATGGAGAAAGACGCCATCTCCTCGCCCGATAAGATCAGCCACCGTTGGGTCGTTGATGAATTGGCGATATTGAAAGTAGCGGCTGTCGTGGCTCCGTCTTTACCTGCTTGCAGACAGGAGGGCGACCAATTGGAAGCTGGGGAGATCATCCAGTAGCCTCGCAGGTCAGACTCCTCTACGTCTACCCTACCCTTCATCAGCTGCAACCATTCTGCAGAGGTGGGTGTAGCCACGTCTGTCAATCTGAAGTCGCTGCCTGAAAAACTGATATACTGTCCTGTGGAGGCATTGAAAATCTGATAGTACTGACGGTCGGGAGAAAATCTGACATACCATGCACAACTGTCATTTTGGAGAGCCTCGTCAGATGTCACTTTCTTCCATGACAGTTTTTTGTTGGCGCCCGGCACGAGCACAGCGTCATAAAGCCCATACTCCTTGTCCTCACACTTGATGTAATATTTTAGTGTGTCTTGGTGGTCAAAAGCATAATAAGGTTCGGAAAAGAGCTGATTGGTATGCTGCAGTCCGTCCTCGCCAAGTGCCTGACATATCAGAGAATTGCCATAATAGAGCAAGTCAGTCCCATTGTCCTCATGAGCGCCATTGATGCCGTAAGGCCACATGTGCTGGTAGTCGCCATTCAATTGCGACGTGGTGCTGTTGTCCCAGAAACGCAGCACTTCCGTCACTCTGTCGCCCAGCCACAATCCTGAACCAGTAGCGAATCCGGCGGCATTGGATGTGCCAGCACGCAAATTGAATCGGCTCCACTCCGTATCGTTCCAAGGTATCACCCCACAGCCATGCAGCATCTCATGCATGATGGTGCCAGCTTTCTGATACGACTGGTTGGAACCCACGCTCATCCATCCACCATAAGAACACTCTGCCGTGGGCGTGCCGGAATTGTAACCGATGTTGGGAGAGAAACCTTTCATCTCCGTGAGGTCATTCCAGTAGTCGATGGCCTTTTGTGCTGCCGCTCTGATACGTTCGTCGGCGGCATTGTCATTGCTCGTACGAATGTGGAAGGTAATCTGGCCCTTGGGGATGGTATAAAAACGGATCACATCGCCATAGATCACCTCCTGGTCTTTTTTCAGCACGTATGCCCTCATAAAATATTTGGTGGCGGGAGTCAGTTCCTCCAGACAATAGATGCGTCCGTTGTTGGAGAGATACTTCGTGGTCTTGAAATCATCGATGGAGGGTTGAGGCGACTCGCTCCAGCAAAAGCCCTGTTCGGCGATGTCGGATGAAGGTATGCCCGTGACCGTCATACGTCCGAAAGCTTTGGTGGCACCACGGGCGAACCGTGGGTCGGTCTTTACGGTCTGTGCAGAGACGGCCATCGACCAAAAGAAGGCCATGCTGGCCAGCATAAAAGATTTAAGATATAACATAAGCTACTGAAATAAAAGGATTATCTGTTTTTATGTTTTAAATACCAATGATGTGTGCAGAGCAGATAGAGCAACAGTGCGAAAACCACCAATACCAGTATTTGCTGGAGTAAAGGGTCGGCCTGTCCTGGCAAATGTCGGCCGGAAGCAAAATAGCATGTAAGTCCCAGGGCGACTCCCGACTCCCACGCCAGGAAAAACGTGCTTTGCGATGTACCCCGTTGGCAATGATGGCTCAACTTGATAAAGAACAACAAGAACCGCGATCCAATCAGTCCGCTACCAAGCCCCAGCATGGTGAAAGCGAAATGATAGGCTGAGGCAGACTGATGCTGGCCAAGGATCAAGACCGCTGCCCCTATGAGGATCAGTCCTGCGACCGTCTCGCTTTTCAGTTCGGCATTGACAAAGATAAACTTTTCTGCCAGAAGCGCCAGTAAAAATCCAAACATGAGACAAACGTAGCACATCAGACTACTGCCGGCGTAAGGCAGACAAACACCAAGCACGGTAGTGACCATCAGCAGATTGATAAACAAAAGCCAGCCAGAAGGAAGCAGGAAACGGTCGATGCTGAAAAGACGCACGTTGTCATCGGGAGCTCTGAAGGGGAATCTCACCATCATGATAAACAGTGCCGATGCGACGGCCAGCCCTGCCGACGTCCACACAGTCCATTCGCGGTCGGCCAGAATCGTAGTCAGTATCGCTGTGAGCGGACCGAGTGCAATGGCGAAACGTCCGAACCATGCCTCTGCGTAATTGGCCTCAGTGCGCTGAAACGACTCGCTGCAATCGACCACCAGCGTACTTGACAGAATCATTTGTATAAGGCCGTAGAGTGCACCTGTCACAATCCTTGTGAGCAACAATGCCCCTACAAAGAAGCGGCTATCGACCCACAGATGAAGATAATAGGGAAGCACCAGGCACAAAGCCATCAGCAGGATAGAGTATACACAGACCTTATTGCGACGGTGGCGCTGGACAAAATAAGAGCAAAAACAGCCCAGAAGATATAGCCCCACTCCATAGCCACCCATCATGGCCGCCACTGATGTAAGAGACACCATGCCTGTGCTGTCTGCCAGTGTGGGTAAGAGGGCCACCTGCATATAGATAGCCATAGACACCAACAGATTGGCGATAGCTAAGAGCCAAAAGTCGCGGTTCCACAAACGAATATGAACGGGGGTATTTTGTGTGTCCATGTCTACAAGAGATTAGCACATTGATAGAAGTCGAAGCCAGCGAAGTTGGGAATGACCCTGTCGCACAGCGGGGCGATGGTCTCCTCTGCATTGGTGGTGGAGAGGCCCACCACGACCATCCCCGCTGCCTTGCCCGACCGCAGTCCATTGAAACTGTCTTCAAACACCACACACTCGTCGGTACTCACCCCCAGTATACGTGCTGCCTGAAGGTAGCAGTCGGGCGACGGTTTACTCTCTTTGAAATGCTCCGAGGTGAGGATGGCGTCAAAGCAACGCTCCAGTTCTGGATGTGCCCGATAGACACTTTGCATCTTTGGCACATTGGAACTGGTGACCAGTGCCGTGAGTACCCCTTGTTGTCTGAGTGAAGCGATGAAAGGCTCAAATCCCTCGATATAGTCATATGACATACGACCCTCATAGTCATTCAGTCCATTCACGATATCCGCCTGTGCATCAGGCATATCCTTAAAATGGGCATCAAATATCTGCACGAGAGTCTGACCCTTGATACGGTTTTCCAGTCCAGGCAGATCAGGATGATATTTGCGGCACATCGCCCCCCAAAAGATAGAATACTGAGGCTCCGTGTTGAAAACGACACCATCCAAATCGAAAAGAGCAGCTTTAAACATATCAACTTTTTATGTAATCAAGTAATTTGCCAAAGTGGAGTACTTCTTTTTTTCGAGTGCAAAATTAATCAAAAAAAATCAGATAAGAGGTAATTAGTGACAACAGAATGATTTTTTAAGGGCAAAATTTGGCCAAAATCAATTTAAGTATTAATTTTGTAGAATATTGCAAACACCCATGGCACTTAAGATACTACATTTCATACCCGACCTGGCTGAAGCCTCCAAGCAACTTCAGTTCTTGCCTTATGTGCTCCATCAGATGGAGCAAAGCGCTGAGGTGCATGTCGTCACACTCTCTACAACAGTCGGCCATGAACTGTATCCCAATCTGCATGTCATCAACGTGGGCGCCCCCGGCAGCCGACAGCGATATCTTCACCTGCTGGCTTTTCACAAGCAATATCTCGAACAGCTCTATCGTCTCATGCCCGACATTATACATGTCCATGGGTCGTACCATTTCCTCAACTCCCGCATCGAGTTATGGTCGAGGAAACGAGGGTTTCCTGTGGTATTCTCCCCTTACGGAGGGATGAACCCTGCATTTATCGACGCAGAATACGGCATGCGCACCTGGAAACTCATTCTCTATCAGAAAGAGATGACCCGCAACTCCTCTGCCATTCAGGTTTGTGACGAAGAGGAAGGACAATATATCATCGACCAACGGCTCAATCAGCGCGTGTCCTACATCGGCGTGCCTATGGACCGAGAAACCACAACCTATCAGGCTTTCTCAGACGAACTGCTGTCATTGTATCAGAAAGTGCTCAATACCCTTTCATCAAAGCGGCTTGACGTGAACTGCCGCGAGGCGGTCTCCGCACTGCTTCATCTGAGCATGGCGGGTGATGACGAACGCCAGCCACTCTGTGCTGAGGACATCCTCAACCTAAGGAGTCTCTCGCCCTTGCAGTGGCGCAGGGTGCTGCTCTTTGGGCGTGAGCAAGGCATTTATGGTCCACTTACTGATGGAATGGCCCGTATGCAGCTTTCGGTCAACGTCAGCGACGCCAACGAAGCTCCACAGTTTGCCCCCCGCTATCCGAAGTCGAAGGGCGAGCTGCCTGGCGATGTGTTGCTGTCGGACAGCAAACGGATGAGGTCAAGAGTGGATGATGTGATAGAAAGAGGAGAGACCACGATACGCTCGGTCTGTCTCATGCTGCTGAACATTAAGTATCACTTGCGGAAGCGCACTTTGAGTCTTCGCCATTTGTGTGACTTTTATGAGTTGCTCACTCACAGCGACATGGACGAATTCAAACTTGAGACCGCCATGCGCCGTCTTGGCATCGACCGCTTATGCGGCCGGGTGTGTCAGGTACTGGCTGAGACGACATACCTGGAAGAGGGCTTTATGCCTACAGCCGCCATCGACGACCGTGGCACAGAGAAAATCAGACAAACACTTGTTAACTATATATAGACACTATGAATGCATCCAACATCGAAAACGACATGAGGTATCTACAACTTCTGTCACAAAGATTCCCCACCATCGCTGATGCCAGCACGGAGATCATCAACCTACAAGCCATCCTCAACCTTCCCAAGGGCACGGAGCATTTTCTGGCCGATATCCATGGTGAGCATGAGGCGTTTCAGCATATCCTGAAAAATGCGTCGGGCAATATCAAGAGAAAGGTGAACGAGATTTTCGGCAATGAGATCAGGGAGTCGGATAAAAAAGAACTCTGCACACTCATTTACTATCCCGAGCAAAAGCTGGAGTTGGTCAAGGAATCAGAAGATGATATCGTAGACTGGTATCACATCACCATCCACCATCTGGTGAAAGTATGCCGTGACGTGTCGAGCAAATACACACGTTCGAAAGTGCGCAAGGCATTGCCACCCGAATTCAGTTATATCATTCAGGAGTTGCTCCATGAACGCACGGAAGACACCAACAAGAGTGCCTACGTGAGCGCCATCATCGACACCATTATCTCCACCGGCAGTGCCGAAGACTTCATCATAGCCATTTCGCACGTCATCCAGCGTCTGGCCATTGACCAGCTACATATATTGGGCGACATCTACGACCGTGGCCCTGGCGCTCATATCATTCTCGACACGATGACATCCTATCACAGCTGGGATATCCAGTGGGGCAACCATGATATTCTGTGGATGGGAGCATGCGCTGGCAATGAGGCCTGTATGTGCAATGTGATCCGTCTGTCGCTGCGCTATGCCAACCTGACCACCCTGGAAGAGGGGTATGGCATCAATCTGATACCTCTTGCCACCTTCGCCCTCGAAACTTATGGCGAAGACCCCTGTGAGGAGTTCCGTCCGCGTCTGAACGGTGCCAATGCCAACATGGACGTCAAGACCCAGATGTTGACTGCCCGTATGCATAAAGCCATCTCTGTGTTGCAGTTGAAGGCAGAAGCGCAGTTGTACGACCGTCACCCCGAGTGGAACATGGAAGACCGCAAGGTGCTCAGTCATGTAGACTATGAGCGTGGTGTATACATCGTCGATGGGAAAGAGTACGAGATGACCAGCAACTCCTTCCCCACCATTGACCCAGCCCATCCCAATGAGATGACCGAGGCAGAGCGAGAACTGATGCACAAGTTGCGCCACTCGTTTGCGGTGAGCGAGAAGTTACGCCACCACATCCGCATGCTGCTCCATCATGGGTGCATGTATGCCGTGGTGAACAACAACCTGCTGTTTCACGCCTCTATCCCACTCAATGAGGACGGCACACTGAAGGAAGTAGAGTTGCCCAATCAGAAAAAGTATTCCGGCATGCACCTGATGCACAGTATCGGCATGGTGATACGTGCGGCATTCCAGTACGATACGGAGCCAGAATACCGGCAAAAGGCCATCGACTATTTCCTCTACCTATGGTGTGGCAAGGACTCACCCCTCTTTGACAAGTCCAAGATGGCCACTTTTGAGCGCTATTTCCTGACCGCCAAAGAGACCCATAAAGAAGAGAAAGGATATTACTTCAAACTACGTGACAATGAGGACATTTGTGACCGCATTATGGATGCCTTTGAAGTGAAAGGTCCCAACCGCCATATCATCAACGGGCATGTGCCCGTGCATGTGAAAACGGGCGAGAATCCCATCAAGGCCAACGGCAAACTGATGGTTATTGATGGCGGTTTCTCACAGGCTTACCACAAGGAGACAGGTATCGCCGGCTATACATTGGTATATCACAGTCGTGGGTTCCAGTTAGTACAGCATGAGCCATTCACATCAGCGCGCGACGCGGTGCTCAGGGGTACAGATATCAAGAGTACCACTCAGATTGTAGAGATGTCGGCACAACGCATGCGCGTGTCGGACACGGACAAAGGTGCAGAGATCAAAGGTCAGATAGCCGATCTGGACAAGTTGCTTTATGCCTACCGTCACGGCATCATCAAAGAGAGGACACAACTGAAGGTCACCGGACGGTGATATGGAAGCAGCCCTGCTTCACTTCGTATTTCACATAACAGCGTTCCTGCTGACGTAGGTCGTTGAGCACTTCGCTCAACACCCATTTGAGTGTGTCGTTGCGCACCTCGCGCCGTGGAGGCCCTTCAGGGTCGGCCACGGTTTTATAGCGATTATAAGAAATGTCAAAGGTGGTGCCATACCGATGACAACTGTTCTCTGAGGTGTTGTGATTCACTTTTTTCAATTTCTCAATGTCCTCCTCACTACGCAACACGCTGGTGACGATGATTTTGTGCAAGGGAATCTGCTTCACTTGCAGGCTGTCGAAGAAATGCCGACCGATGTCATTGAGCAACACAGATGCCCTGGGCACTAGATAGGGAATACTACTCTTGAGAGGGTCGATATGATAAAAAGGACTGGAGCCGACGTACACCAGTTCGGCTTTCCGGTCTTCTGCCTCATCACGATTAGCCACTGGTCCCACTCCATATTGCTGCGCTGCCACCAACTGCACGTCATTGGAGTCGGGGAAAGACTTGTGATAACTCAACACGCCATAGATAGGATGTTTCCAGTCGTCCATCTTCCGTGCCGCATGAGACGCAGACGCCGCCACCTGACTGACAGTGGGTTGGCTGGTCTCATGATTTTGCTGATGGGTGACCGTCTTCAAAGGGATGGTATCCATTTTCTCGACAGGGGTTTCCACTGACTGTTTGACCGTGTCAGTGGTCCTTTCCTGCGCCGTTTCGCCGGAAGGTTGAGCCACAGAGGGGAAGATACAACGCACCAAAGCAAGTATCAGGACAATGATTCCAAACCCCTTGAGATATTCTTTTTTTGAGATGAGCATTCTTTTTCACATAAAAACGGTGCAAAGGTAGTGAAAAAAAACGAAATAATCGATGTTCATCTCCATTCATCTTCCTTAAAAAAGTAGCCAAAGCCCTGACGTGTGGCGATACAAGGAGCATAGTGTCCGATTTTCTTACGTAGCCTGTTGATATTGACATCGATGGTGCGTCCAGTGACGATGACATCCTTGGGCCACACCTTCTCAATCAACTGTTGTCGGCTGAAGACGACATTTCGGTTGTTGAGAAGCAGCCAAAGTAGTTCAAACTCAGTACGTGTGAACGCAGCATCCACACCATCGATTTCCACTTTTTTCTGTTCATAAAACATGGTGAGCCCATGAAAACTGAGTGTGGAGGTCCTGGCTGAAGTTTGCTGGTGGGATCTGCTGATGACGGCCTTGACTCTTGCGAGTACCTCCCTGACAGAGAACGGTTTGGAGACGTAGTCATCAGCCCCCAGACTGAACCCATTGAGCGTGTCGTCAAGGCTGTCCTTGGCGGTGAGGAAAATGATTGGCATCATGGCATATCGCTTGTCAGACTTCAGTTGAGCGGCCAACTCAAACCCTGACATGCCTGGCATCATCACATCCAATAACAACAAGTCGTAGGGCAACGACTGGTCGCCATTTACATTTTCAGAAGGTGTTGTGCCTGAGATCTTACTCAAGGCCTCCTCTGCGGAATAGGCCACATCGGCATCATATCCGGAAGTTTCCAGATTGATCTGCATGATATGACACAAGTCTTCTTCGTCGTCTACTATCAGTATCTTGTTTTTACGCATAGCGTTGAAGTGAGGAATTCATGAGTTGTGGATTTCAGGCACAACATTATATATAATAATGTTGAGATGAAGGTATCAGATCTTACTGTCCGTAGCGTGCTTCCACTACATTGACCACATAATCGCCCAGTTTCTCACACTCACCTACGAGGTCAGTGTACATGGTGCCCACAGCATAGTCATACTGATGATTGTTGATGGCTTCGATGTTGCGGGCCTTCAGCTTGTCGCGCAGTGCGTTGATTTCATTCTCAATCCTGAATGTATCTTTGATTGAATGATCTTCTTTTCTGCCGTTCATCACATGGTTCATTTGGGTGAGGGCATCATCAGTGAGCTGCATCATTTGCTTCAGATCTTTGCCCTGCTGTTCAGTGAACATCTTGCCCGACTCTTGCTTGCGATGCATGGTGCGTGCCAAATTGTAGCAAGCGTCACCGATACTCTCGATCTCGCTGATTTCACGCATCATCTGGCGTATCTTGGCCTTCGTTTCGTCAGAAAGATGTGCATCACTCACCTGCTCCAGATATTTGGCAATCTCTATTTCCATATTGTCGGAGATTCCCTCATATTTCGCAATACGCTCATACAGTTTATCAAAGTCTGCCCGCTCGTTTTTATCCATTTCGGCAGGATTCTTAATGCTGTAATCAAACAAGTCACGCACCATACCATACATACGCTGGATGCGTGTTCCGAAGAGACCGATCTCTTTCTGAGCCTGCAGCACAGAGATTTCCGGAGTCTTCATCAGACCGCCACTGATATAGCGCAGGCGTGTGTCCTCCTCATCAGCATCTTTGGTAGACTTGATGACTTTGCAAACCAGTTTCTCAATTTGTGGAATGAACCAGATCAGAATACCCGTGTTGACGAGATTGAAGCAGGTGTGGAAAGCTGCCAGTACAAAGCTCAGTTTTGCGGCATTGGCAAGAAAAGCGTCATGTCCGACGGCCTCTTTGGTCATCGTGACATCATAACCCACCAGTGAGCACACCATGTTGACAAAAGGCTGGAAAACGATTAAAATCCAGCATACACCAAATAGGTTGAAGAACATGTGTGCGAAAGCCGCTCTTCGTGCTTGTGTACCTGCTGAGAGCGCCACGATATTGGAAGTGACGGTGGTACCAATATTCTCACCCATCACCAGTGCGATACCCTGATAGATGGGGAGCACGCCACTGGAGCAGAGAATCATGGTGATGGCCATCACGGCTGCCGAAGACTGCACACACATGGTGAGGACACCACCGATGAGCAAGAAAGTAATGGTAGTGACAAAGCTATGAGGGTCGAAGCTGGAGAAGAAATTGAGTACTGCCTCCTGTTCGCCAAGATTCATGTCGATACCTGTCTGTCGCAGTGTTCCCAATCCTAAGAACATAAAAGCGATACCATAAAGGAAATCTCCTACTACGCGCCTCCTCTTACTATATATAAGAATAATGGCAATGAAGAAAGCGGGATAGACGAAGTCGGTGATATTGAACGAGAAGCCCGCCGACATGATCCACGCTGTGAGCGTAGTACCAATGTTGGCACCCATAATGACACTGATGGCCTGTGCCAATGTGAGCAGTCCTGCACTGACGAACGACACTGTCATCACAGTAGTAGCCGTGGAAGACTGCACTGCCGCTGTCACCGTGACACCCGTAAGCATGCCAGTGAATCGGTTGGTGGTCATAGCGCCAAGGACATGACGAAGTTGCGGTCCTGCCATTTTCTGGAGGGCATCACTCATGGTTTTCATACCATACATCAATAAAGCCAGTGATCCGAGGAGCCGGAACACTAACAACACTACGTTTCCTGTTGAATCCATTGCTTATTTTGATTTTTAGTTTATTATCGGGTTTTCAGGGGGTCTCCTTTTCTCTTTCGTCGTTTATTCGCTTTATTTTGTTATTACGTTTTACGACTGGAGATATGATGACATCACGACAGGTTTATTACAACATCACGATAGAAGATTATACAAAGATGTTGCAAAGATAATAAATCTGTGTTAAAGTTGCAAATAAAAGAATAACATTTGTGAAACAATCAGTGAGATAATGATGACAAGACACGCAGGAGCTCAGTTTGATGATGTCCTCGCAAAATGACATGGTGATTGCCAATGGGCCTCGTCAAGAAATATTCTGCTGCAGATGGGTCATCCAGACGGACCTGTAGTTGCGTGCGGCAGAGGTCGGGATGAGACTGGCATTGAAGTAGTGTGCCCTCAGCTATAAAATGTCTTGACCCGTCGCCCGAGACTTTCATGATGGTGACTGGACCTTCTTTCACCATCCCTCTGATTCCGACACCGATGCCCGACTCAAAGTGAGTGTCATACTCAAAACGCTCCACCATATTAAATGGTATCGTACAGTGTGCGAACAACACGATGCCCGTCTCCACATCAATCTGCGCTGGATTGGCCTGGAAACCTGTCTCTCCCACGGTGGCCAATGCCAGCATCATGGAGATAGTAGTGGGGATGTCGCCCTCACAGCCAGCCACAATGCCCTCTGCATTGAGTTTCGCAAGAGCGAGGCATCCTGTGTTGTGTATGGTGTTGAGCAGGTCGAAACACCTGATGGTGAGACCATCAAGATGATAACGTCCGACGATGATCTTCAGCGCATCATAGATGCGATGGGCTCCCGGAAGGGCTGCGTCGATCAACGGCTTGCCGGTCTCTTCTTCTTTGGCCCTCAATGGGGTATGCTCGATGACTGCGAGAAGTTCCGACATCGGTATATCCACCATCGTGACTCCTATTTTCTGTCGCACCATCCCATAGTCCACGCCGCTGGCGATGAGCCAGTCAGAGGGTTTTCCTATCACCCCTATCCTGCTTTTATGCAGCCGTGCCTTCACGGCCTCAGTCTTTGTCAATGCCAAAACCCTTTGTCTGACATAATCGGCACTGCCATGTATGATCTCACCTTGCAATAAGTTTTGCTGGAGAAAAGAGAGGATCTCCATCGAAGCCGCTAAAGAATTGCTCTTGCCGGAAGTGAGCAGATAAAACGGCCTTGAGGATTTCTCGAGGAGGATGGGCAGCATCTCTCTGAAGATGCCCTCTGTGCCCCCTGTACGGACGAAAATCAGGTCGAGCACATGTTGACCATAATCAGAAAAATCATCACCTCGGAAGGTGTAGTCTACATCTAGCTTTTCGAGAAACTCTTTGGCAACGGCATTAATGGCATTCGCGTCATGAAGCTGAGATGTAATAGTATAAATGGCGATTGGATTCATTTTGTTGTGTTTTCCTGCAAAATTACAATAAAAAATGAATGCAAGCAAATTTTGTGTAACATATCATATAATTTCTGTTTCAAATTAAAATAATAAATGTATGATAAAATGTTAACTTTGCCAAAGAAAATCAATCTATATCCATTGATGAAGAAAACTATTATTACTCTGCTTCTGAGTCTGCCATTGGTATTATCAGCTCAGAACCCTATCATCCGTGACCAATTCACGGCTGATCCCACTGCACGTGTTTTTAATGGAAAGGTGTACCTTTATCCCTCTCACGACATCTTCCCACCTGAGGGGCAGCGCCAAGACTGGTTCTGTATGGAGGACTATCACGTCTTCTCGTCAGAGAATCTGACTGACTGGACTGACCACGGCGTGATTGTCACTCAGAACAAAGTACCATGGGTGAGGCCCAATTCCTATTCTATGTGGGCACCTGACTGCGTTTACAGAAACGGGAAATACTATTTCTATTTTCCATCAGCACCCGCAGCTGGTGGCGGCTTTGCTGTTGGTGTAGCCATCGCAGACCGCCCTGAGGGACCGTTTGTTCCTGAGCCAGAGCCTATCAAGGGAATCTTCGGCATTGACCCATGTGTGCTCCAAGCCTCTGATGGCAATGCCTACATCTTTTGGGGGAATGGACGCTGTGCCAAACTCAAAGACAACATGAAGGAACTCGCCGACGACAACCCCAGAGAAACAGTCAAATGGGGCAACCGCGAGGTTGAGATGGTAGGTGTCAACTGCCTCAAGGGGTTGCCCAACCGTCAGGCTGAAGGCCCCTTTGCGTTTGAGCACAACGGCAATTATTATCTGACGTATCCCTACGTGAGAGAAAACACTGAAGTCCTTGGTTACGCCATGAGCAAGAATCCTATGGGTCCGTACGAATACAAAGGCCTGATCATGGCGGAGCACGCCAACGGTTGCTGGACCAACCATCACAGCATCATCAACTACAAAGGCGAGTGGTACCTCTTCTATCATCACAATGCCTTCTCACCCCGTGATGACAAGCGTAGGTCGGCACAGATAGACAGGTTATACTTCAATCCCGATGGTACTATACAAGAGGTGAAGGAGACCATGCGAGGTGTCGGTATCAATCAAGCGACAGAGAAGATTGAGATTGACCGTTATAGCAGTGCCAGTAGCGACGTGACCACAGAACTGATCGATACCATCAATACCTTCCGCAGCTATCAGGCCACGTTGCCCAATAAGGGCAGTTGGCTCTGCTATAAGGATATTGATTTCAGCGTGATCTCCGACGGCTATCTTGTGATGAGTGTCAAGGCCAGCGACAACACTGAGTTCTGCATCCGAGAGAAGAGTGCCACCGGCAAGATCCTGGCTCGCATCAAGATGGAAGTGAAGCCAGAGGAGCCAGCCGGCGGTGCCGCCAATCCCATGATGAGCCGCTTCCGTCGTGACTTGCGTAATCAGTGGCTGACACAGACCACTGCCCTTGACTTCATTCCTAAAGGGGTGACTGATTTGGTGATTACCAATGAAGGCAATGGGGCTCTCAGCGTAGACTATGTGATGTTTAAGAACCGTCCAAAGTACTTCTCTCCCGTCACCACACCGTCGGCTCAGCCCGATGACGAAGGCTTCATCCGCCGTTGGTTACTCTTGGAGCCCATCAACAAGCCCAATAGCGGCAATACCGTTTTCACCGACTCATATCTTCGTGAGCACTTCAACAGGGAGTATTTCAAGGGGCAGCAGACCATCGTTCCGAAAAATGGCCAGAAGGTCAATGCCGTGTTCAAGCAAGAGCAAGCACCTCCGGGCTTTGGACGAGGCATGGGAAATCAGACAGAGCCTGCCAAGCCTGAAGTGAAGACCGTCAAACAGACCCTCACCTGGCATGCCCTTGATAGTGAGAACATGAACGTCAAACTGTTCCGTTTCGCTGAAAAATGGGGTGAACAAGTATATGGCGTCCTCTTCTGGGCTGTCACCATCATCGACTGTGACGAGGACATCGAGAACGTGCGCCTGGCTGTCGGCTCCAATTCCGCCTCCATGTGGTGGCTCAACGGCGAGGAGGCTTTGTTGCTCAGTGGCGACCGCCGTATGGTGAAGGATGATGCCATGTCGAGACGCCTCACTCTCAAAAAAGGACGTAATATCCTGCGTGGTGCTATCATCAACGGCCCAGGCATGAGCGACTTCTGTGTCCGTTTCCTCGACGAGAAAGGTAACCCAGTAAAGAACTATTCAATCAAAGCACAATAATATGAAAACGAAATATCTGATAGGTTTATCAATTGTCATTTGCAATTTGTCAGTCAATAGCGTATCGGCGCAGATAGGCGAGCCCTATATACATGACCCTTCGACCATAGCCGAGTGTGACGGCAAGTACTACACCTTTGGCACCGGTGGCGGAGGTATCATCTCTGAAGATGGTTGGAGTTGGCATAGTGGCGCAGACAGACCCGGTGGTGGTGCGGCTCCTGACATGATTAAGATAGGCGACCGCTACCTGTGTATTTATGGTGCCACTGGCGGTGGACTTGGCGGCGGTCATGCCGGCCGAATCCTCACCATGTGGAATAAGACCCTCGACCCAAAGTCGCCCGACTTCAAGTGGAGTGAGGCTGTAGAGGTGTGTCACTCCGATGGTATGGAAGACCAGGATGCCATCGACCCCGGTATATTGATGGACCCCACTACAGGGCGTCTGTGGGTAAGCTATGGCACCTATTTCGGCACCATCCGCTTGATAGAACTTGACCCGAAGACTGGTTTCCGCGTCAGCGGCAACAAGGAGAAGGACATAGCCATCGACTGTGAGGCCACCGACCTGATTTATCGTGATGGATGGTATTACCTGCTCGGCACGCATGGCACCTGTTGCGACGGTGTAAACTCCACCTATAATATAGTGGTGGGCCGTTCTAAGAGTGTGCAGGGACCTTATATTGATAATGTGGGCCGCGACATGTATCACGGTGGTGGCAAAATGGTCATCGCCGCCGGAGACCGCGTGACAGGACCTGGACATTTCGGACGCACCATCATCGATGAGGGCGTGGAAATCATGTCGTGCCATTATGAAGCTGACTTTGATCAAGGTGGACGTAGTGTCCTGGGCCTTAGACCACTGTTGTGGCGCAACGGATGGCCTGTGGCTGGCGACCGTTTTAAGGAAGGCACTTATGAGATCGAGTCGGAACGACGTGGTTATGCCCTTGAGCTGGCTGTCGACTTCGTGCGCATCCAACAAGAGAGAAGAGGATGGTTCAACCGCAACAATAACGAACCTGTGAAGCCCATCGCCAACCAGACCCTCGACCAAGTGAAAGACACCTGGCCTGCCGGTAACATCGACGTGAGGATAGGCGACTATATGTTCCGCCCACACCAGCGCTGGACCATCAAGGCCGTGCCTGAAGCAGGAGGATATCTCGGAGGACCCTACTACAAAATCACTATCGAAGGCACCGACCGCGCATTGGCTGCCACCGACAAGGTAGAGCTGACCACCGTGCCCGCATTCAGCGGTGCTGACGAACAACTCTGGCGTATCGAGCAGTTGATAGACGGCACTTTCCGCATCATGCCAAAGGTGATCCCCGGAAAGGAAGGGCTCAATAAAAAATATGTGTTGTATTCAGCGGGCGACAGCACCCCCACCCTCGCAGAATATGACTTCAACAGCGACAACTCAAAATGGAATTTCCGCAATCATTGATTGCGGAAATTTTTTATTTTTGTTATAATTCTCAAACAAAAGTTAATTTACAAACCAACTTTTTACATATTTCATCATATTCAGAATAATTGTGTAAATTTACAAAAATTTGTAATCCACTAAAAACTTTTTATTTATAATACGATGAAAAGATGTCCCATTTGTGCCGAATTGATAGACGAACAGTCAACCGTCTGTCCATTTTGCGGCGAACAACTGCAAACGGCACCACCACCCGTTCCCCCAGCCCCTGTAGCTGATACTCAACCATCACAAAAAAGTTGTCCGATATGCGGAGAGATGATTGATGCCCATCTTTCGGTTTGTCCTATTTGCGGAGAAAACATTGGTGCACCTCAACCAGATGTAGAATCCCAAACAGAGTCTGTGGCAGCACCAAGACCAGAGCGAGAGCCGGAACGTGTGGCACCACCAAGACCTGAGCGAGAGCCAGAACCAGTGGCACCCACAAGGCCTGAGCGAGAGCCAGAACGCGTAGCGGCATCAAGACCAGAACTTGAGCCGGAACCAGTGGTACCCCCAAGACCTGAGCGAAAGCCGGAACCTGTGTCTGAGCCAGAACCCGAGGTGAAATCTGCCGGCTCTGCTATCCCACCCATCAACCCTACTCCTCGCAGTTCCTATCATGACGAACCGCCCCGTAAGAACAATTCGTTGAAATACATTCTCGGTCTGTTGGCATTCTTGCTGATAGCCGGAATAGGTGCTCTGTGTTATTTGCTCTTTTTCAAAGGAGACAAGCAAGACGGCCCCGACAAAGAAGCTGCTGCCCAGCAAGTCAACCCACCGGCACCTTCATCGGCAGCCCGTACGATGTCGACCGAAGAGATGCTCGACAGCGTAGCCAATGAGTTGGCCGAGGAAGTGGGTCTTGTGGCCATCTATCCCGATGAAGACCGTGCCTGTCTGTATTATATTTTCAATGGTGAATTGTTCAAATATTCTGCCGCCACCAATGAGACAGAGCCACTGACCATCCCTGTGGATGACGAGACCGACGCCGTGATGAACGCTGAGAAAGAAGACGACGACACCTATCTCAGAATCGACATGGGCGACAACAGCATGAATCACACCGCCTATTACCGTCTCAACACCAAGACGGGCTCGCTCATTAGAGTAAAAGAAAATGCAGCACCGGTTGCCACCGCACCAGAACCCGCGCCAGCACCCAATAATAATCGCCAGCGTCCAGATGACATGCCACCCCCTCCCGATGACAGAGGTCCTGGTCAAAGAGGCTACAGAGAGAATCGCACCATCGACGGACAGCGTCCTGACCGTCCACACCGCGGTTGGCGTGACGAAAACCGTCAGGCTCCTCAGCGCAATGAGGACGTGGCCCCCCCCAACTCCAACAGTTCTGGTTTCCATCTAGAGCCTTCCAATGGTCAACAAGGAGGCTACAATCAGTCGGGCAACAACAGTGGCATCCGTTTCCAGAAAGTGAATCGCATCCCCAATCAGTAATCCCTAAACCACCACGACATGGAAGAGATGAAACAATGTCCACAATGTGGACAAATGGTCAAAACAGTAGCCAAGAAATGCCGTTATTGCGGCTATTGGTTCAATGAGACGACCAATGAGACGACCAATGAGACGGCCAGTGAGGCACCGCCGCCCCCGCCCCATGCAGAGACTCCGCACACACAGCCGCCCCCATCGCCAGGATCAGGTACAGAACCATCCTACGGCCAAGGCGGAAGACTGATCACTGTGATGGGTGTCATCAACGAAGGCACCACACTTGGTTTGAAGAATTTTGTGTCCATTTTTGTGGCCTATATCCTGTTTATCCTCACCAGCTGGATACCCTATATTAATGTAGGCACCTCCATCGCCCTGATCAATCTGCCTATCACGCTGAGCAAAAGCAATAACAGTACAATCAGTCCCACGTTTATCTTTGATGGCCATTACCGCAAATACATGGGCGAGTTTTTCAATCTGATGGGCCTGATGGCCATCTCATTAATACCTGCATTTCTGTTCCTCATCATACCGGGCATCATCATCAGCTATGGTTGGTCACAGGCCTACTATCTGATGTTTGACAAAGAGATTGCTCCCTCCGAGGCCATGATGCAGAGTACGAAGATCACTTACGGCTACAAGTCTACCCTCTTCTGGATCGACCTCCTCATCGCTGTGGTGGTGTCTATCTTCTTTGGCATCATCAACTTCCTGACGATGTTGGTCACCAACTCTCCTATTATTACCATGATCTTCATGGTGATCATTATCTCGCTGGTGGCAGTGATCAGAGTGGGCTGTGCCGCTGTCGCATATCGTGAGTTGCAAAAGAGATTGTAATTTATTTTTGGAGTTGAGGAGTTCGCAACTCCATTTCATCTACTAGGGGCAAACTTCGGTTTGCCCCTAAATGTATGATACATTTTCCTTTGTTACAAAATCAAAAAAAACAGTAACAATTATCAAGCAAAGTGTCATAGAAACTTTATAAATTTGCCCACAAATCGTATAACCAAATCAACAAAGCTATTTATCAAATGAAAAAATCATTCAAACCTTTAGTAGGACTGCTGGTTTGCCTGCTTTGTGGCCAGACAGCCAGTGCACAAGGTCTGAAAGACAGTTACAAAGACTATTTCATGATCGGCGTGGCAGTCAATCAGCGTAATGTGACCAACCCCGAGCAGATGGCTCTGATCAAGAAAGAGTTCAACAGCATGACCTGCGAGAACGACATGAAGCCAGAGCCCACAGAGCCTTCAGAGGGAAAATTCAACTGGGATAATGCCGACCGTATCGCCAATTTCGCCCGCCAGAATGGCATCAAGTTGCGTGGTCACTGTCTGATGTGGCACAGCCAGATTGGCCGTTGGATGTACAATGACAATCCCTCAAAGGAAGTTTTCTTCCAGCGCATGCGCAACCATATCCATGCCATCGTCAATCGTTACAAGGACGTGGTGTACTGCTGGGACGTCGTGAATGAGGCCATGACCGACGACGCAAAGGCAGAAAATCCTTACCGCCAGTCACCCCTCTACAAGATTGCCGGCGACGAGTTTATTGCCAAAGCTTTTGAGTATGCCCGTGAGGCAGACCCCAAGGCTCTGCTGTTCTACAACGACTACAATGAGTGCGACCCCGTGAAGAGCCAGCGCATCTATGAGATGGTGAAGAAGATGAAAGACGCAGGTGTACCCATCGACGGTATCGGCATGCAGGGTCACTACAACATCTACGGTCCGACAGAGGCTGAGATTGACGCCGCCATCAGCAAATACAAGACCATCGTGAAGCATATCCATGTGACAGAGCTTGACATCCGTGTCAACGAGGAGATGGGTGGACAGCTGCAATTTAGCCGCGATGGCGTGTCTGTCAGCGACACCATCAAGCAAAACCTCGCCGACCAGTATGCCCGTGTCTTCGGCGTGTTCCGCAAGCACAAGGACGTCATCGACTGTGTCACTTTCTGGAATCTCTCCGACCGTGACTCATGGCTTGGCGCGCGCAACTATCCCTTACCTTTCGACGAGAACTATCAGCCCAAGATGGCCTACGACTACATCAAGAACATGAAGACCGCCTCCGGTCCGATACCACCAAAACCCAAACGCGACCCCAACCGTCAGCAGCAGCGTCGTCGTGGAGGCTTCGGCGGTCCTCAGCGCCCACCGTTCAATCCTGCTCTCGCTTTCCCAGAGATGCCTAATGTGAAGGAAGACTTCGTTCCCTCTGAGCTCAACCAGCCCGGACAACAGTATCCGCAGGTCAACTCACAAGGCTATGCCCGCTTCCGTGTTGAAGCTCCCGAAGCACAGTCAGTGGTAGTGAGCCTCGGTCTGGGTGGCCAGGGCGGCACCGAACTGAAGAAGACCTACGACGGTTCATGGGTAGGCACCACAGCAGGTCCTATGGATGAGGGATTCCACTATTATCATCTCACCGTAGACGGTGGTGTGCTCAATGACCCCGGCACCAACAACTACTATGGCTCCACCCGTTGGGAGAGCGGTATAGAAATCCCCGCTCACGACCGCGACTTCTATGCCACCCGTTTCGACATACCTCATGGCAATGTGCAGCAAGTGCTGTTCCCCTCAAAGAGCACCAACAGCGTACGCCGTGCTTTCGTTTACACACCGCCCTCATACGGCAAGAACAAGAAAGAGAAATATCCTGTGCTCTACCTGCAGCATGGCTGGGGTGAGGATGAGACCGCCTGGAGCACACAGGGTCATGCCAACCTCATCATGGACAACCTCATCGCCGATGGCAAAATCAAGCCATTCATCATCGTCATGACCTATGGTATGACCAACAACATCCGCTTTGGTGGCCTCCAGCAGTTTACAGCCGAAGACTTTGAGAAAGTACTGGTCGACGAACTGGTGCCCTATATCGACGCCAACTTCCAGACGAAGGCTGACAAATGGAATCGTGCCATGGCCGGTCTTTCGATGGGTGGCATGGAGACCAAGTTGATTACACTCCGTCGTCCCGAGGTGTTCGGTTCCTATGGTCTGTTAAGTGGTGGCCAGTATGAGCCAGCCGACATCAAAGACAAGAAACAGGTGAAGCTCATCTTTGAGTGCTGTGGCAGCAAAGAGCAACCCGATGCTATCAAGTCGTCCGTGAAGAACCTGCAAGAAGCCGGTTTCAACGCCCACGGATATATCTCAGAGGGCACAGCCCATGAGTTCCTTACCTGGCGCCGTGGCCTCTATCAGATGGCACAGTTGCTGTTTAAGTAAACTCACCCCTTCCATCAAAAAGGTCTCAGATAAAGTTCTGAGACCTTTTTGATGATGAATGGGAAAAACAAGAACTTACAACCATTGAACATGACGAGGTGAATAAGGGCTATTGTCTGAACTCCTGAACTTCTTTACTCCTGAACTCCTTACAAGAAGTCCTTTTTCTAAAGACAAAACAATCATAACCACAAGCGAAATGAAAAACACCCTATATAAAACGAATTTCGCCCTTTGTTAAATTGGAAAATATAGTTATATTTGCCACGCAAAACACGAGAAACACTAGAAAAAACACTAAAATATATCTAATAACCTTTTAATTTTCAACTAACTTAACGATGAACAGATTTAATCAATTGGCATTAATGCTTGCCGTGACCATCGCATCTGCCTGTCCTATGACAGCGGGAGCAGTGGACTTGCGCAATGTGGAATCCGCTCAGCAGAGCGGTTCGGTGACGGGCCGTGTGCTCGACGTGAACGGAGACCCCATTATCGGTGCCTCTATCCAAGTCAAAGGGAATGGAGGTGTCGGAGCTGTGACTGACCTCGACGGCAACTTCACCATTAGTGGAGTAGACCGTGGCATACTTGTCGTCACATATGTGGGCTACGAAACCCAGGAGGTAAATTTCCGGGCAGGGCAACCTGTGACCATCCAGTTGCGGGATGACTCCAAAGCCCTTAATGAAGTCGTGGTCGTAGGTTATGGTACCCAGAAGAAAGCCAACCTGACCGGCTCGGTTGCCTCCGTCAATTTCGATGACGTGGCTAACATCCCAGTAGCCAACACGTCAACCATGCTTCAGGGCCGTCTGCCCGGTGTGGTGCTTCAGACCAACGGAGCACAGGCCGGCCATGATGACCCAGAGATTCGTGTCCGTGGTGTAGGTACACTTGGCAGCGGTTCGAAAAACAACCCGATGGTGCTCATCGACGGCATCGAGAGCAGCATCAGCCAGATGTCAGAATTAGCCGCAGAGGATATTGAGAGTGTCAGTGTACTGAAAGACGCCGCCTCGGCTGCTATCTACGGTGTGCGTGCCGCCAACGGCGTCATCCTGGTGACCACCAAGCGTGGTGGCGAGATGAAGCCCACCATCACCTATTCAGGCAATGTAGCCCTTCAAAAGGCCACCGTATTGCCCGACTTCGTTAACTCTTACGAATGGGCACGTATGTTCAACGAGTGCCAGCCGGCAAAGGCCTACTCTGACCAAATGCTGCAGAAACTGCGTGACGGCAGCGACCCCGACCATTTCGCCAACACCAACTGGGCGAAGGAAATGTTCCGTACGGCAGCTATGCATCAGCATCATCTCTCTGTGAGCGGTGGTAGCAAGGATGCCCATTATATGCTCTCTGCACAGTACATGGACCAAGAGGGTATCATGAAAAACACCAGCAACCGCAGGTTTAATTTCCGCAGCAACATCGACGCCAAGCTGGGCATCGTAAAGGTGGGTCTCAACCTCTCTGGCAGCCGTCAGGACATCCAGGAGCCCGTCAACAGCGTCACCGGTGAGGGTCTGATGCGTGCTCTGACCTGGTTCACCCGTCCGTCAGTGCCTGTGCGCTACTCCAATGGCGAATATGGATGCGTAGACGGTAACAACGCCATCGGTGCCTCCGTCTTCAAAAACCCGATACAAGACATGTACTATGGCCACAAGACCAACGACCACTACCGTTTCGATGGTCAGATTTTTGGAGAGATTGACCTCTACAAAGGTTTGAAATTCAGGAGCAGCCTCAGTTACAAGTACTACAACAACGAGACTTCCACCTATAGTCCTCGTACAGATGCCAAATATAATGCAGAGGGAGATATCCTCAATCCTGCTGGCACACAAAACACACTTGTGGATTACCACTGGCTCGAGACCAGCTACATGAACGAGAACATCCTGACCTATGCCAACCGTTTCGGCGAGCACAGCATCAACGTGCTCTTGGGACACTCCATACAGTCTAGCCGTTGGGACACCAATTCTGCATCACGCCAAGGCTTCCCCACCGACAACATCTACGAATTGGATGGTGGTTCACAAAATGACCATGTAAGTGGTTCGGCAGAGCAAACCCGTCTGCAGTCGTTCTTTGGTCGTATCAACTACAACTATGCCGACCGGTATCTGGCTGAGTTCAATGTGCGTCGCGACGGCAGTTCCCGTCTCCCGAGCAACAACCGCTACGCCACGTTCCCCTCTGTCTCTGCTGCCTGGATCATCTCCAACGAAGCTTTCCTGCAGGGCATCAACTGGCTCTCCATGCTCAAGCTGCGTGCCAGCTGGGGAAAACTGGGTAATCAGGAAATTGGCAACTATGCCTATACAGAGACCCTCTCGGCACAAGGCAGTTACTTCCTCGGTGATTCCAAATATATCGGTATGAAGACGTCGAAGATTGCCAACGAGAATATCAAGTGGGAAACGACCACCGTCACCGACTTTGGTTTTGACGCCTCCTTCTTCCACGGACGCCTTACCACGACCTTCGACTGGTATAACAAGGTGACCAGCGACATCCTCCTCCAGTTGCCCATGCCAGGCATCTTTCTGGGTTCACTCGGAGCACCCTATCAGAACGCTGGTAAGGTACGCAACCGTGGCTGGGAATTCGCCGCCAATTACCAAGACCGCCATGGCGACTGGCAGTGGCAAGCCGGCTTCTCATTGGCAGGAGTGAAGAACGAAATCGTGGATATGAATGGCCAGGAGAGCATCTCCAACTCCACCATCAACCGTGAGGGAGAGCCCATCGCCAGCTACTCTGCCCTCAAGGCTATCGGCATCTACCGGACGGAAGCAGACCTGAAACGCACCAACTCAGCAGGAGAGGTTATCAAGCAGAACGGCCACGAACCCGTGCTGGGCGACATTATGTATGACGATTTCAATGACGACGGCAACATCAACGACGACGATCGTCAGATCATCGGTAACC
>JAEEGL013456229.1_pt1 | contig 24617 bp, 23 predicted proteins | sample 9134231 | NCBI WGS metagenome assembly JAEEGL01 (sample SAMN16246548, study PRJNA631951) | gut metagenome | biome: gut microbiome; feature: rumen; material: fiber-attached | host: Bos | place: Iran: Karaj | collected 2018-10
GATTTTCTGGTAGAGCAGCCCTTTAGAGTTGTAGAGTGGCGCTTTACGTTTCTAAAGGGCCACTCTACGATTCTAAAGCGCCACTCTACAAACGTAGAGTGGCACTCTACGGAGCTAAAGTGGCGCTCTGTGAGAGATGTTCGAGGAACGAGGAAGGAGGAACGAGGATAGTAGTTGCCCAAAGTGGTTAAGGGCGAAAAACGCGCGCGCTGGGCGCGACGGCCGGCGGCATCGTCACTTCACCTTCCAGACGTTGAGCACGATGCCCTTGAAGTCGCCACCGAAGTCGGGTTGGCAGACGAAGATGGCATTGTTCAGCCAGCCATACTTGCTGTCGGCGGGTGCCTCGAACTGTGGGGCGCACTTGAAGTAGAAGGAGGGACGACCCTCGGCATCCTGGGTGTTGGTGATGATACCGTGGTTGCGAACGTGGATATAGACGCCATCGTCGGTCTTGATGCAGTAGATGGCCTCCAACTCAGTACGTCCGGCGGCGTTGGCCAGCTGGTAGTCGGCACCGCCATTGAGGATGGTGCCCTTGATGCCAGGTCCCTCGAAGGTGCCACCCGTGATGGGGATGACCGTGCGGCGGCCATGCTGCGTGTTGTTGATACCAAAGGCCTCGCCCAGCGTCACCTTCAGTTGGAGGGCGAACTCCAGTTCGGGGGTGTTCTTGGGAGCAGTGACCTGGGCGCTGACAGACAGTGTGAGAAGCGCCAGCAGGACAGTAAAAAGGAAATTCTTCATTGTTTGATGGTATTGACGGGAATAGTGATGGTTTCTGTTAGTTTACGCTGAGCGTCGCTGACCTTGAGAACGAGGTCGCCAGCCTGATAGCCGGCCTGGACGACGACCACCAGCTGTCCGGCGAACAACCTCATCGTAGGCTCGGTGAACGGTTCCAGTGAGGTGGCATCGCCGTTGCAGACGGCGCGGAACGTGCCGGCACCGCTGACCTCGAACGTCAGTTGGTCGGCAGCGTCAGGAATGAGCGTGCCGTCCTTGTCGACGAGCGAGACCGTGACGAAGGCGAGATCTTGGCCGTCGGCTTTTAGAGGAGAGAGGAGAGAGGAGAGGGGAGAGAGGTCACTCTGCTGAGTCCATGCGCTGAGCTGCAGACGGGCGGGCTTGCCGGCGGTCTTTACGGTCTGCTCACTGCAATTTTTGCCCATTTCATCGTATAAAACCACCTTCAGCTCGCCCGGCTCGTACTTGACATTGTTCCAGCGCAGGCGGTAGCGGTCCAGGCGGTTCTCGTCCTTCCATATGCCAGGTTCTTCCTTGACCTTGCGGATACGTCCCTGGCTCTTGCCGTTGACGAAGAGCTCGGCCTCGGGGTAGTCGGTATAGCAGTAGACGGGCGTCACCTGACCGATGCGGTTGCCCTTTTGCTTCTTGTCGGTGCCCCATGACCAGTGTGGCAGCAGGTGGATGGTGTGCTCGCGGGTGTTCCAGTGGGAGCGGTACAGGTAGTAGCGGTCCTTAGGCAGGCCGGCGAGGTCGCAGATGCCGAAGTAGCTCGAGCGCGAGGGCCAGTACTCGTCGAAAGGCGTGGGCTCACCCAGGTAGTCGTAGCCCGTCCACACGAACTCGCCGATGACCCAGGGGTAGTCCTCCTGTCGGCGCCAGTCGTCGTCGGGCAGGTTCGACCAGGCGCAATACTCCACGTCGTAGCCCGAGCACTGGCCGTCGGCATCGCGGACGGCCGTGGGATCGTAGGTAGGCATCCACGACGAGAAGCGCGAGTAGTCGTTAATCTCAACGGGGAACTTATAGATGCCGCGAGAGGAGACCGTCGAAGTCGTCTCTGAGCCCAGCAGGAAGCCGTGTGTCAGCGTCTTGTAGGCCAGCTCATACTTCGGCAGACGGTAGTTCAGTCCGGGGATGTCCATGGCTTGTGCGAAGCCGCTTTGCAGGGCGTTGTCGACACGGTCCAGTCCCTGGGTGACGGGACGCGACGGGTCGAGCTGGTGGCAGAGTCCCTGCAGACGGTCGATGATGGCGATAGCCTTCTTGTCGCCCTGCTCGGGAATCTCGTTGCCGATGGACCACATGACGATGCTGGGGTGGTTGCGATTGGCCCGCACGAGGTTCTCGATGTCGCGGTCGCTCCACTCGTCGAAGAAGCGGGCGTAGCCGTTCTTGCACTTCGGATATTTCCACATGTCGAACGACTCGGCCATGACCATCATGCCCAGTGAGTCGCAGAGATCCATCTGCATCTGACTCGGCATGTTGTGGCTGGTGCGGATGGCGTCGCAGCCCATAGCCTTCATCGTCTTGATTTGGCGGATGAGCGCAGCCTTGTTGACGGCAGCACCCAGAGGACCGAGATCGTGGTGCAGGCAGACGCCCTTGATTTTGCGCGTCACACCGTTCAGCTGGAAGCCGCCTTCCTTCGAGACCTTGACGGTACGGATGCCCACGTTCTGTGTCATCTCGTCGACGACCTTACCGTTGTCCATCAGCTTGATGATGGCCTTATATAGATAAGGTGTCTCGGGCGTCCACAGGTTTGGTCGATTAACGGTCATGGTCATCTGTCCCTTGCTGCTATGGCGGTGGTCAACGATGTGTCCCTGCCTGTCGCGCAGTTCCACCTCTACGGCCAATCCCTCACGCAGTGTGCATTCCACCTTGATGGTAGCCTTGCCGTCGGCAATCTCCGTAGTACGTATATACGTCTGCCAGGTGTCTATGTAATCCTTACCTTTCAGTATGAGCTTTACGGGGCGGTAGATGCCGGCGCCAGGATACCAGCGCGAGCTCTCCTCAACGTTTTGCAGGTCGACTTCGACGAGGTTGGCACCAGGCTTCACGAAGTTGGTGATGTCCACGCGGAAGGCATTGTAGCCATAGGCCCAGTAGCCAGCTTTCTGGCCGTTGACATAGACCGTTGGTTCGGCCATGGCGCCGTCGAATAGCAATTCGGCGTGACCGTTAAAGTCTTTAGGGATAAAGATATTCCGTTTGTAGTGACCCTCGCCAATCCAAGGCAGCGAGCCCGAGCGTCCACTCTTCTCCGTAGGAACTGTTTCGCCGTTCTGTTCTATGGCCACCTTCTGCAGGTCCCACTTCTTGTCAAACGGTCCGCTGATGGCCCAATCGTGAGGCACGCTGACGGTCTGCCACGACCGCTTGTCGCGTGAGAAGAGCCAGTCGTCGGTGAGGAGACCCCCTCCCGACCTCCCCGAGGGGAGAGGAGTTGTTAGAGCATTGTTCCACGTCTCCAGTCGCTCGTACTCGGCCTTGGTCAGACGGATGAAAGAGCCGTGCTGTGGTCCGCTGACGCCCTCGATGTTACGTGGCTCGCGGAAGTTACGCATGAACTTGTCGGCCTTGCACAGGCGGTAGTTCTTCGGGCGCGATGAATATTCGATGTAGGCGATGGTCCACTCGTCCTCGCCAGCCAGTTGGAAGGCCGAGACACCCTCGCACTTCTTCTTGCCCTCAAAGTTGACGTAGTCGTCCTCAACAGGCAGCGTCCATGGGCCGGTGAGTTTCTTTGCCGTTGAGGTGAACAGGCCCGGCTGTCCGCCCTCTTTCTTAATCATCATGTGCCACTGACGGTCGCTGTCGAGCCAGTTGATGTCGGCATCGATGGTGGCATAGCCCCAGTCGAAGAGCAGGCGTGGCTGCGTCAGCTGTGTGAAGTCCTCGTTGGCGTAGGAATAGTACATGCGGTCGTACTTCTCCTCGGCACGGTTCCACATGGAATAGTACACGAAGTAACCGCCCCGCTTGCCGTCGGGCCAGCGGTAGGTGGGATCCCAGACGGCCTGCGGCGCCCACACGCGATTGACGGTGCTCCAGTTCTTATAGACGCTCTTGTCTTTGGGGTTGCTGAAGATGGCCGCTCCCTTGCGGTAGTCGAAAGATGTGGACTCCCAATGGATGAGGTCGTCCGAACGGAGCAGCGTGATACCGTAGTTGTCCCATTCGGCCTCCTTCTTCAGCCGTTTGAAGGCACCTACGTTCATGTCGGTGCAGAGCATCAGGTAGCCTGTGCAGTCATGACGGCGGAAGATATAGGCGTCGCGGGTGGCCCCCTCGATGCGGGCATGTTCGGCATCGCTGAACACGGAGTCGCCCCCGAGCAGGTCGTGGTAGTGCAGGCCGTCGCGACTCAGTGCATAGGCCGTCCATGCGCGGCCGTTGCCGTTCATGTGGCAGTAGAGGTAGCCATAGTCGCCCTGCTGTGGGTTTTGCGATGTGGCTGTCAGGAAGCAAGCTCCCCACAGAGCGAGTGTTAGTAGTAGTTGTTTTTTCATTATATCATCGATTTGTAGTTAGTAATCTGCTTGTGTTGCAATGGTTCTCCTGTTGTCACGGAGCAATCTGTTCTACGGTCATAAACTTTGTGAAGCCCGTCATTTGTAACACTTTGTAGATTTCTGGTCGCGTATTGGTAATCTTGAACTGTCCCTTCTTCATCATCACCTGGCGCATGGTCTTCTGGATGATGCGCAGTCCGGAGCTGGCCATATAGGTCAGTTCTTCGCAGTCCATTTCCAAATTGATACCAGCCTCCTGCAGTGCCGGTTCGATCTCTTTCTCAAACGTAGCAGCGTTCAGCGTGTCTATACGTGTTCCTGTCTTAATGATGGTCTTACCATCCTCTTTTAGTATCTGTGTCATAATCGTTATTGTTTATTCAATCTTTTCTTCATCGTCAGCAGGTTCTTGCCGTTCAGTCGCTGGTAGGTCACTTCGTTCATGATGTTCTTCACAATGAAGATACCCATGCCGCCAATCTCACGCTCCGCAGGACTGATGTCAATGTCAGGCTCTTTGCTGAGCGTGGGGTCGAACTTTCGGCCTTGGTCACTGACCACGAATGTCAGTTCGTGGCCATCGCTTTCGGCTATCAGGGTGATAGAAGCTTCCGTACCTTGGGGGTAGGCGTAGCAGATGACGTTTGACACCGTCTCTTCCAGAGCAAGTCCGATGTTCATCTTTATCTCCGTGTCGAGATGAAGTTCGAGGCTAATCTCCTCGACGAGCGCTTCCACCTTGCGAAGCTCGTCAATACGGTTGCTGATGGTGATTTCCTTTCTCATAGGCATTCAGTTTGTCTACTGTCTGAATCGCTGCAAAGTTACTACATTTCTGCGAATAATCGCCAGGGTAGAGCATTTTTTTTGTGAGTTATTTTGTGTTGTGCCAACTTCTTCGTACCTTTGCACTCACGACAATGATGAACGACGACTTTGACATCCACGAGGAACGCTTCTCGAACGGTGAGAAAGATTTTGAGAACGCGTTGCGACCGCTGAGTTTTGGAGACTTCAGCGGCCAGCAGAAGATTGTAGAAAACCTGCAGGTGTTTGTCGAGGCGGCGAAGTACCGTGGCGAACCGTTGGACCACACTCTGCTACACGGTCCTCCAGGACTGGGCAAGACCACGTTGTCAAACATCATTGCCAACGAGCTGGGCGTAGGTTTCAAGATAACGAGCGGTCCCGTACTCGACAAGCCAGGCGACTTGGCGGGTATCCTTACCTCGCTTGAGAAGAACGATGTGCTTTTTATTGACGAGATTCACCGGTTGTCGCCCGTTGTCGAGGAATATCTCTACTCTGCCATGGAGGACTACCGTATTGACATCATGATAGACAAAGGTCCGTCGGCACGCTCCATACAGATAGACTTGAATCCTTTCACCCTTGTTGGTGCCACAACCCGAAGTGGTCTGCTGACGGCGCCTTTGCGGGCACGCTTCGGCATCAATATGCACTTGGAGTACTATGAGCCGGAGACGCTGCAGCGCATCATTGAGCGCTCCAGTAATATATTAGGTGTGCCCATTACGGAGGACGCCGCTCTGGAGATTGCCGGTCGTTCACGTGGTACGCCCCGTATTGCCAACGCCCTGTTGCGCCGTGTGCGCGACTTTGCACAGGTCAGGGGTGACGGACGCATTGATACGAAGATTACGCGCGTTGCCCTTGAGGCACTGAACATCGACCAGTACGGACTCGACGAGATAGACAACAAGATACTGCTCACCATTATCGACAAGTTCCGTGGCGGACCTGTGGGTATCACCACCATTGCTACCGCTATCGGTGAGGATGCCGGAACCGTTGAAGAGGTCTATGAACCCTTTCTTATTATGGAAGGATTTATCAAGCGAACCCCCCGTGGACGAATGGTTACTGAACTGGCTTATCGCCATTTCGGTCGGAATCCCTATACCGGTAACATCATGGAACCCACCCTCTTTGAGTAATAAAACCGACAAAAAACGGTAAAAATGGAACTTGTCCAATAAGATTCACGGTATTTCTCGTTATCGTACCATTTTTTTTCTTAACTTTGCCGCCGTAAGAAGATGAAAACTAAACAAACTCATCAATATTTGGGCGTATGCACATCGGAGAAAGAATCAAACAGGTACTGGAAGAGAGACGGAAACCAGTGACTTGGCTCGCTAAGGAGATTAATTGCGAGCGAACCAACGTCTACAATATCTTCAGCCGTAAGGAGATCTCTACCGGACTGCTGCAGAAGATTAGCGTGATACTAAATCATGACTTCTTCAAAGAAATATCTCAGGATACTTTTAAGAAAAAGTGATTTTTTTTACTCTAAAGGCGTAATTTAATGTAACTTTTCGTATCTTTGCCCGCAAAAACATGAGAACAGGTGTTTTTGTGGGCACATTTGACCCATTTACCATAGGACATGCTAACATCGTTGAGCGTGCATTGCCATTGTTCGACAGGTTAGTAATTGGTGTTGTCGCAGACAATGTCCACAAGCCTTCTATGAGTCCTGCCGAAGAGCGTGTCGCTGTCATTCGGCAAGTATACCGTGATGAGCCACGCGTCAGCGTAGAAGTCTTTGGCGGACTGGCGATGGACTTTGCAAAGGAGGTCGGAGCCAAATTTTTTGTCAAGGGTGTCCGCTCTGTCAGCGACTTTGAGTACGAACAGGCACAGGCGGAATTCAACCGCCGTCTCGGTGGCATAGAAACGGTTCTGCTTTATAGTGAGCCGCAACTTGCGAATGTTTCGAGTACGGCTGTCCGCGAACTGGCACATTTTGGGGTTGACGTCAGCCAGTTTCTGCCGAAAATCAAGTAAGGGATAAAACGAGTATTGTTATGATTACGTATAGTGCTGAAAATGTGAGGATGCCTCAGATTAAGAAACGTGACACGACAAAGTGGATACGTGTCGTTGCTGCCACCTATGGAAAACGTGTCGGCGAGATAGGCTATCTCTTCTGCGACGACGAGTACATCCTGTCGGTTAATCGCCAATACCTCGGGCATGACTACTATACAGACATCATCACCTTCGATTATTGCGAAGGAGATGTTCTTAACGGCGACCTCGTCATTTCGCTCGATACAGTGCGTACGAACGCTGATCTTTTTGGAAAGCCCTACGAAGAAGAATTACACCGCGTCATCATTCACGGCATCCTGCACCTCTGTGGACAGAACGACAAAGGCCCAGGTGAGCGCGAGCAGATGGAGGCGGCAGAGAACCGCGCCCTGTCGCTACTCCCGTAATCAATAAAATCTTTTATTGGCCAATCACTTCCAGCGCCTTACGTACGACATCGTTCTGTTCGTTCATCACCGCATAATACTCGCTCATATCCCATAGATCACGAGCAATGAGGGCTTTGAGTTGCAGACGGAGTTGCGGCATGGTGCGCTGTAGCTCCTCATCGTCCTTTGGCTTAATGTTCTGCTTGGTCGCTTCCTGTAGTAAGGCATCGATAAACTGCTGGGGGACCTCGAACTGCGCTTTGAACTTCTCAAAATCGGGATACAGCTTCTTCAGCTGTTTACGGTGAGAATCGACATAGCGCAGGTTTTGCTGAATGATAACCGACTTGGCGGCAAGTTCGCGATGGAACTTGGTGTATCGCGTGGTATCGAGGGGGACAAAATAGTCGGGCATAATGCCGCCGCCACCGTAGACTGCGCGGTGTTGGCGCAACGTCTCAAAGCGTAGGGAGTCGGCAAAGTGGATGCTGTCCTGATTGGTCAGTTCACCGTGCTTCAGACGATTGACGACATCCATCGCATAGTCCTTTTGATTTCCTTTCTCGTAAGGCTTCTGAATACAACGGCCTGCCGGTGTGTAGTAATGAGCGATGGTGAGACGTATCATCGAACCGTCGGGCAAATCTATCGGGCGCTGGACGAGTCCTTTGCCAAAAGAGCGGCGTCCAACGACATAGCCACGGTCCTGGTCCTGTACTGCCCCAGTGACAATTTCGGCTGCCGAGGCGGTGTATTCATCAATAAGAACAACCACTTTTCCTTCGCGGAAAATGCCATTGCCGTCAGCACGATAGTCCTGACGCGGTACGCGCCGTCCTTCGGTATAGACGATGAGATCTCCTTGCTGTAATAGTTCGTTTCCGATGTTAACCGCAGCCTGTAGGTAGCCGCCACCGTTTTCTTGCAAGTCCAGGATCAGGTCGCAAGCCCCTTGTTCGCGCAGCGACTTCAAGGCATCACAAAACTCCTGGTGTGTGGTCGCCCCGAAGTTACCGATTCGAATATAGCCAATGCTAGGGCGTATGATGTAGGCAGCATCGACACTTTTGACGGGAATCTTGTCGCGGGTAACGGTGAACGTCAGATAATCCTTGATGCCTGTTCGTACAACGCCGAGAACTACTTTTGTTCCTTTTGGACCACGAAGACGCTTCATGATCTCCTCTTTCGACATTTTTACACCGGCAATGGCTGTGTCGTTAACGCTGACAATACGGTCGCCTGCTATGATGCCGACCTTTTCTGAGGGACCGTTGGTCACCGGCTGGATGACCATCAGCGTGTCGTCAATCATGTTAAACTGCACACCGATACCCTCGAAATTACCTTGCAGGGGCTCGTTCATCGTCTTCACCTCCTTAGGGGTGGAGTAACTGGAGTGCGGGTCAAGCTTCTCAAGCATTCCGCGAATGGCGTCCTCTACAAGCTTATTCTCATCAACGCTGTCTACATAGAGGTTTGTTGTCGCAATCTCTGCTATCTGGAGTTTACGTAGTGGCGAATTCTCGCCCATGTTAATGCGCATTTGAGCGCATATGTCGGTTGTGTGGATTGACAAAAGCGTCGCACACAGCAATGTTTTCAGTAGGTTATTCATATTGGTCTTCCTCTGGCCTGTCTTCCTCAATGACAAGGTTGTCAATGATGAAGTTCTGGCGTTCCATGGTATTCTTACCCATGTAGTATTCTAATAGCTTTTGTACCTGATCGGTTTTCTGGAGTGTTACCTGTTCAAGGCGGATGTCTGGACCGATGAATCCCGCAAACTCCTCTGGCGAAATCTCGCCCAAACCCTTGAAGCGCGTTATCTCTGGGTCGGGTCCCAGATTTGCGATGGCCTGCAGGCGCTCTTCCTCACTGTAGCAGTAACGGGTAATAAAGTCGCTCTTCTTCTGGGGGGTGGAGGGTTTCATGTCTTCCTCGGCCAAGACTTGCTTGTTACGGATTTTCGTCCGACGGTTACGTACGCGGAAAAGGGGTGTCTGAAGCACGTAGACATGACCTTTCTTAATGAGTTCAGGGAAGAATTGCAGGAAGAAAGTGATAATCAGGAGTCGGATGTGCATACCGTCCACATCGGCATCCGTTGCTACAATGACCTTGTTATAGCGCAGCGTCTCAAGCCCCTCTTCAATGTCCAATGCCGCCTGTAGCAGATTGAACTCCTCATTCTCGTAGACGACCTTTTTCGTCAGCCCAAACGTATTTAATGGCTTACCCCTTAACGAGAACACGGCCTGTGTGTTCACGTCGCGGCTCTTCGTGATACTGCCACTTGCAGAATCGCCCTCGGTGATGAAGATGCTCGATTCGCCCTTGCGCTCGTTCTTAATGTCGCTGAAATGGATGCGGCAGTCGCGCAGCTTGCGGTTGTGGAGGTTGGCCTTCTTGGCGCGCTCACGCGCCAGCTTGGTGACGCCGGCCATCGCCTTGCGTTCGCGCTCACTCTCCTTAATCTTGTTCTCAATCACCTCAGCTATATCGCTGTGGATATGCAGGTAGTTGTCGACTTCCTGTTTGATGAAGTCGCCTACGTACTTGTTGATGGACACACCACCATCGGGTTCCATCGTCAGCGAGCCCAACTTGATTTTCGTCTGACTCTCGAACAGCGGCTCCTCGACGTTGAGGGCGATGGCTGCTACGATGCCGGTACGAATGTCGGCATATTCATATTTGCCGAAGAACTCCTTGATAGTCTTGGCGATGTGCTCCTTAAAGGCGCTCTGGTGTGTACCGCCCTGAGTGGTGTGCTGACCGTTGACGAAGGAATAGTATTCCTCGCCATACTGATTAGCATGGGTGAAGGCAATCTCGATGTCGTCACCTTGCAGGTGGATGATGGGGTAGAGGGAGTCGTTGGTCATACGGTCCTTCAGCAAGTCCTCCAGACCGTGGCGCGACAGAATGCGTCGCCCGTTATACATGATGGTCAGGCCTGTATTCAGGTAGGTGTAGTTGCGGAGCATGTTCTCTACGAATTCATCGTGGAACTGATAGCCAACGAATTTTGTGGCGTCTGGCTCAAAGTAGATGTATGTGCCACTCTCGTCCTGTGTTGGCTCCGTAGTGTCGCTCACCAGCTGACCGCACTCAAATACAGCACGGCGCACCTTGCCTTCGCGATAGCTGGCTACCTCGAAGTGGCTGGATAGAGCGTTGACCGCCTTGACACCCACACCATTCAGACCGATGGACTTCTTGAACGCCTTGGAGTCGAACTTACCACTGGTATTGAGAATACTCACCGACTCGATGAGCTTGCCCTGGGGGATGCCACGGCCATAGTCGCGCACCGAGATGCGGAGGTTGTCCTCCACGTTCACCTCAATGCGGTCGCCAGCTTTCATCTTGAACTCGTCAATGGAGTTGTCGAATACCTCCTTCAGCAGCACGTAGATGCCGTCCTCGGGTGACGAGCCGTCACCCAGTCGGCCAATGTACATACCAGGACGCAGACGGATATGCTCCAAACCTGTCAGGGTTTGTATGTTATCGTCGTTATAGTCAACGGTTTGCGGTTGAATGATGTTGTTCCCTTCTTCCATTTTTTATAGGCTCTTCTTATAGCACCGACGGCGCTTGTGTTGTTCGTGATCGAAGTACATCCACTGGCTCTGCACCTTACCATTGGTCTCCATCTCCACGTGGGTCTCACCCCACTTGAAGCCGTACTTCTGGTAGATAGGGATGAGGTCGTAGAAGAGCAGGGCATTAGCACCCTTGGAGCGGTACTCCGGCAACACGCCGATGAGCAGGCAGTCCACGATGTCGGTCTTCTTCCACTTCAGTGCCCGCAGCAGGTGCCACCAGCCGAAGGGCAGCAGACGTCCCCTGCGACACTTCTGCAGAGCCCGCGACAGCGACGGAATGGTGATGCCCACACCAATGACGTTATGATCCTCGGTGTTCCAGTCCTCGATGATGCAGAGCATCTCCAAGTCCACAAACTTGAAGTACATATCCACATACTCGTCCATCTGTTTCTCCGACATCTCTGAGTAGCCATACAGGTGGCCGAAAGTCTTGTTGATAACCTCGAACACGCGGTGACCGTACTGCTTGGGGCCGAAGATATCAGCCTTCACCAGTTTCTTCACATGCAGGTTGTAACGCTCCATGCACAGCTCAGCCACGCGTTTCATCTTCTCCGGCATACCCGTCTCGGGCACAAACACCTTGTACTCCACGTAGTCATTGTCCTTCTCGTAGCCCTCCATCTGCTCCATCAGCTGGGGGTAGTATTCGAAGTTATATTCCGTGGCCATCGTTCCCAGCTCCTCAAAGCCTTTTGTCAACATGCCCTCGGGATCCATATCGGTAAAGCCCAGGGGGCCGATAATCTCTTTCAAACCCTTCTCACGACCATAGTCCTCGACGGCCTTCAAGAGCGCACGTAGCACATCAATATCGTTGATGAGATCGAGCCAGCCGAAGCGCACGGCGGGGCGATCCCACTGTTTGTTGTAACGATGGTTGATGATGGCTGCCACACGTCCCACCAGCTTACCATCCTTGTAAGCCAGGAAGTATTCTGCCTCGCAAAACTCGAACGCAGCGTTTTTGTCCTTGCTCAGTGTACGCAGCTCGTCACTATAGAGGTTGGGGGCATCGTAAGCGTTGCCACGGTATAGGTCATAATGCAACTCAATGAAGGCCTTCAACTCTCGCTTTGTCTCAACCTTCTTAATTACAATTTCAGCCATTTTTGCCTTGATTTTTTGATTGTTTCTTCATTGATGACGCAAAGATACGGCATTTTTTTCAAAAAAGCGCAGAAAAGTTTGGTTTTTTCGTCCATTTAAGCTACTTTTGTAACCAAATAGCAATTTACTAACTGAAAAAAGATTATGAAAAAGACTCTTTTGGTGGCAGCTCTGGCGCTGCTGACGTCGGGTGTCGTGATGGCACAGGACAAGAAACAAGGTAAAATCAGATCGTGGAACTATGTGGAAGCACAGGGTGGTTTGGACTGGACGACCACAAATGCCAAGATTGACAAACTGCTGATGCCGATGGGCGCCGTCTCCCTTGGCCGCTACTTCACGCCTGTTGTGGGTGCTCGTCTCCACGTCTCAGGTATGCAGGCTAAGAGCCGTTTCGAGACTTTGGATCAGAATTATAAGTGGAACTTCCTGACCTCAGATGCCGACTTGTTGATTAACCTCAGCAACCTGTTCTCGAAGAACTATGAGCGTCCGCTGAACCTCATCTTCGTTGGTGGTCTGGGACTGAACTACGCCTGGGATAACGATGAACTGAAAGACCTGAATCTGTCGCCTGCCATGACGCCGCTGGCATGGGAAGATAACCGCCTGAGCCACAACCTGCGTGCCGGTCTGCGTCTGGAGACCAACGTTGCCAAGCCCCTTGGCCTGTCACTGGAGGTTGCTGCCAACTCGCTGGACGATCGTTTCAACTCGAAGACCAATGACCAGGATGACTGGATGATTAGTGCACTCGTAGGTGTGAGCTACCGCTTCGGCCTGACGCGTGAGAAGCCCAGAAAGGTTGTTCGCCAGATTGAGGAAGAGGTCTGGGAGGATGTTCCCGACACTATCATTGTCAAGGAGAAGCGCCCCATCGTGAAGGATGAGCAGAAGAAGATTGAAGAGGTGATTTTCTTTGAGATTTGCCAGAGCGATGCCAATGCCGCTCAGGGTACTGAGAAAGCCATTAAGGACGTTGCCGACCTGATGAAGACCTCTGAAGATGCCACCTTTACGCTGACAGGCTATGCTGACAAGGGCACGGGTAACCCCTCTATCAACAAGATGTATGCCCAGAAGCGTGCTGACAATGTCACCAACAAGCTCATCAACGAATACGGTCTGGATGCCAGCCGTCTGAAGAGCGACTCGAAGGGTGACACCGTTCAGCCGTTTGAAGAGAACGACAAGAACCGTTGCGTCATCATTACTGGTGAGGGCACTTTCAAGGTGACTAACTATGAGGAGTATGAGACCAAGAAGGTGACAACGAAGAAGGTGAAGAAGACTGTGACCCGCGAGATTGTCGAGGAGGTCTACGACTAATTATACCGATACAGATGTCTTACGGCAAATGAGTAAGACATGACTCTTATCCGCGAGGGTGGTAGCAAAGATATAAGTGCTGCCACCCTCATTCAGTTTAAGGCGGCGACGCAGTTCGACCACGCTTAGGGGAAAGTTGCGCACGGTGATATTGGCCTGAGTAATACCGGCGAGAGCAGTGCGCAATTCGCGCTTGTTCAGCGTTGTCATGGTCTCAATATGAAATGCCCGGCCCGGGAACTCCTCTATCAGGCTGTCGCTGACGAACAAGTGGCTGTTGGGTGCTAACGTATTGATGCCGAATGCATCGGCAACTTCATTGAAACAGCCAGCCTTCATGATGGAGGCGTTGGGCTCGTAGAGATAGTTAGGAAGAGAGGGGAAAGGGGAGAAAGGAGGACGAATAGCCTGGCGGTACAGGGAGCGTGCTACAAACACACTGTCATCATTCACACAGTGTACAGAGAAATCTCTCTCATCTCTCGTCTCTAAAACAACCAGCAGTTCTTTGCACTCATTGTGTACGGAGACGATGTGAACCTCATGCACACAGTTTTCACCAAGGTCGCTGACAGCCTTGCGCCAGTCGAGCATGGGTGACAGTTTAATCATAACGTGGTCGGCTTTCTCCATGAGTACGTCACGCAGTGCCACGATATCGGGTGTACAGTCGCTGATGGCATAGGTACGCTGGCCATGGTAATCACGGCGTGCTGGGTCAATGAAGATGAGGTCGGCATGTGGCATCTGGCGCAGATACTCCACGCTATCGCCACAGACCACCTCTGCCTTCAGCCCCAGGACCTCAAAGTTATGGCGTGCGATATTGCAAAGGTGCTCCTGTCGTTCTACATAGATGGCTTTCTGGAACCCTTGTGCCATGAACGAGAAATCGACACCAAAGCCACCTGTCAGGTCGACAAGAGTGGCTTTCTGCTGTTGGCTGAGTAGCCGCATGGCGATTTCTGCCTTATAACGGGCTGTCTGTTCGCTGGAGCACTGCTCCATAGAGAGGTGTGGCGGGAAAATAATCTCGTTGGAAGCAGCCCATGAGGGCAGCTTCCGACGAGCAGTCTGTCGACCAGCTATCTGGTCGAGAGCAAAGGGCAGGTCGATATCAGGGTCTTTGGTTCCCTTGAGTGCCAGTTGCCGGATGTCATCATCGGCATGGCTACGTATGAAATCGGCCGTTGTCCTGTTCATTAGCGCATTGCGAAGAAGTGTCCGCCGCAGACGGCAGTACGCACCTGATAGAGACCAGCCTCATCGGGCTTGACGGTGAGTTGCATGTCCTTGTCGGCCAGCGTGGTGATGGTGCCATCCTGATTGAAGCGGAAGAGCTCGGTGGTCTTGCCGTTCTGCTCCAATGACCAGATGTTCTGCTGCTTGTTGTACTTGAAATAACTCAGTTCGCCAGTGGGAGCCTTGATCTCATAGCCGTCCTTCAGCGTGGTGACAGCATAGTAGCGTCCGTCGCTGCCCAACACCTGCTTGGTTTTGCCAATGTTGGCGTGCATGGGGTTGTCGCCAGTCCAGAACTCAATGGTGTTGAGTACGACATAATCGACAAATAACGTGATAGAACCAACGACAGGCATAAGGACAAAGCCGACGATGGCGTTGATAAACTTGTTACTGGTCATCGTGCGCTGCCATTTGGCATAGCTGTTGAACAGGCTGAAAGAGCCGATGCACGAACTGTAGACAAGACTGCCTGCAAGGAGGCAGGCGACAACTTTAAAATTCATTTTCTTCATTGTTGTTTTTGTTTTTAAGGGTTAATTATTTATGAGTTAACGCTCTCTGTGATTGTAGAAGAACACTGAGCAGGATGAGACAGATGCCGATATAAAACGAGAAATTCAACTGACGGCCCTCTCCAAAGATGAGGAAAGCCAGAATGATGGTATAGCAAGGCTCCAGGTTGTAGGTCAGGTTAACTGTGAACGCTGACAGCCGTTTAAGAGCCTGTATCTGCAGCAGATACATGCCGATAGTGCAGAACAGCGCATGGCAAAGCATATACCATAGGTTCGAACCTTCGGGAATGACCATGACAGGCTGCTGGCTGGGGAAGACCTGCAGGTATAGGGGAATGAGCAGTGTGATGGCGATAAGACCGCCCGACATCTGATACATGAGCACTGTGCGGCTACGTACGCCCACGCTACATTTCTTGTTGCAGATGGCATAAAGAGCACAGACGGCCGAGGACACAATGCCAATACAGATGCCATAGCGGTATCGGGCGTCTAAGGAAAAGATGCACATCACGCCGCAGACTGTGATCAGTGAAAACAGCAGCTCCGCCCATGAAAAACGCTTCTTCATCAGAAGGGGTTCGAACAACGCGGTGAAAAAGCCGATGAGCGAAAAGCAGATGACGCCGATAGAGACGTTTGAGGCTTTGATGGAACCGTAGAACAGCAACCAGTGAAGACCAAGAAGGGCCCCACAACCGCTCAATTGCATGAACTTACGCCAGCCCACACGTGGCAGTCCCGTAAAAACCAGTAAGATGGAACTGGTAAAGAGCATTCGGTACCATACGATGTCGACTTCATTCAGTGTAATGAGGCGGCCGAACAGGCCGGTGAAGCCTGCAAGGAGCACACTTAGGTGTAGCTGTATGAAACCTTTCCTTGTCTCGTCCATCTTCTTTTTTGTATGATTGTGGCGCAAAGTTACGGAATTTTTTCGTAACTTTGCGCCAAGATTACGATTGATTAAGAAAAAATAGCAATGAATGTGCAGATAGAACCCACGTGGGGGCAGCAAATGAGCGCAGAATTCTCAAAGCCTTACTTCCAGTCGCTTGCCGATGCCGTCAGGCAGGAGTACAGGACGGCTACCTGCTACCCGCCAGCTTCGCTTGTCTTCAACGCCTTCAACCTTTGTCCGTTCGACAAGGTGAAAGTTGTCATCATAGGGCAGGATCCGTATCACGAGCCAGGACAGGCTCATGGGCTCAGCTTCTCCGTGCAGGATGGCGTGCCATTTCCTCCGTCATTGCAGAATATTTTCAAGGAGATAGAGCAGGATTTGGGGATTCCCGTTCCGCCAACTGGCAATCTGACACGCTGGGCGCAGCAGGGTGTTCTGCTGTTGAACGCTACGCTTACCGTGCGTGCCCATCTGGCCAACAGCCATGCCCGATTAGGATGGCAGCAGTTTACTGATGCGGCTATCCGTGCGTTGGCTTCGCAACGTCAGCATTTGGTCTATATGCTTTGGGGAGGTTATGCCCGCGGCAAGGCCTACATGATAGACCGTCAGCAAAACCTGGTATTGGAATCCGTCCACCCTTCGCCGTTGTCAGCTAACCGTGGCGGGTGGTTCGGGCAGCACCAATTCTCGCGCTGCAATCAGTACCTGCGGCAGAATGGCATTGAACCGATACAATGGTAAAGACGATTTATCGTAAAATGATGATTTTTACGACTTTTTAGGTCTATTTTTATGGCTGTTTGAAGATAAATAGCTAACTTTGCAGTCTAAAATAATAATGTATGGAGATAAAAGTCGTCAATAAGGGACATCAGCCCCTGCCTCAGTATGCCACAACGCAAAGTGCCGGCATGGATTTACGCGCCAACCTTGACAGTCCCGTTCTTCTGCATCCCCTGGAGCGCAGGCTTATTCCCACGGGATTGCATATAGCGCTGCCTGTGGGCTATGAGGCACAGGTTCGCCCTCGTAGTGGCTTGGCATTGAAGAAGGGTATTACAGTTCTCAATTCGCCGGGTACTATCGACGCAGATTATCGTGGCGAGATAGGCGTAGTGCTGATTAACCTTTCGCAAGAGGATTTTGTCGTCAATGACGGTGAGCGTATTGCCCAGATGGTGATTGCCCGTCATGAGCAAGGGAAGTTCCTTGAAGTGGAGGTCCTGGACGAGACACAGCGCGGTGAGGGCGGCTATGGACACACAGGTGTGCAGTAAAGTATAAGGAGTGAAAGACATGAGGAAGGCTATATTGACTGTTTTGATGCTACTGGGATTGGGCGCTGTCCAATCTTTGTACAGTCAGTCTGCCTACGATGAGTTCTTCCTCGAGGCCATGGTGCAGCGGCAAAAGGGTAATAATGATGCCGCGTTCGACCTCCTGCGCCATTGTATCGACATCAACCCCAAGGCTTCCGAAGCCTATTACTTCTTGTCGCAATATTATAAGGTGCTTAAGGAGGACGACAAAGCCATGGAGATGGTGAAGCAAGCTGCCGCGTTGGATCCTAATAATGCCACCTATACTGAAACGCTGATGCAGACACATATAGGCAGGAGGCAGTACACGGAAGCTATTGACGTGGCCGAACAGCTATATAGTCGGCATAAGGATCGCGAGGACTTGTTGGACCTACTGTTTCAGCTCTACCAGCATGAGCAGGACTATGACCATGCCATTGGTATCTTGAACCAGCTGGAGGCTATCAACGGGAAAAGTGAGCGGCTGTCGTATGCTAAGAGCGAGATTTTCTCGCGAAAGGGCGACAAGGAGGCAGCCATTGCCGAGATGAAAGGACTGGCCGAGCGCTATCCCAACGACATGAACTACCTTGGCATGTACGGCGATATGCTCATAATGAACAATGAGACACAGAAGGCGCTGGAAGTCTATCATCGTATACTCCGTGAGGAACCTTCCAATATCAGGGCGCAAGTGTCAATGCTGAACTACTATCGCGAGGCCGGCGACAGTCTCGCTGCCGATACGACATTGGAGCGACTATTGATGAATCCTGGTGTGCCGACAGACCAGAAGATTGTCCTGCTGAGGCAGGAAGTGATGCGAAGCGAGGAGCTTGGGGGTGATAGTACGCGTGTGCTGGCACTGTTCCACAGAATCCTGAGCCAGCCTCAGGAAGATGGTGACATTGCCACGCTCTGTGCCGCTTATATGAGTCTGAAGCAGATGCCCGTTGATAGTATCGAGACGGTTCTGTTGAAGGTTCTGGAGGTGGAGCCCGATAACGCGGCAGCACGGTTACAACTGGTCTCTTATGCATGGGACAAGGACAATGACGAACGCGTCATCGCCCTCTGTCAAGAAGCACGCCAGTACAATCCCGACGAGATGGCCTTCTACTATTATCAAGGGATGGCCTATTACAAGAAAGGCGACAAGGAGCATGCGCTCAGCACCTTTCAAAACGGCATTGGCGTCATCAATGATGACAGCAGTCCGGAGATTGTCAGCGATTTCTATGCTGTCATGGGCGATTTGCTTCACCAGAAGGGCATGGCGAAGGAGGCCTTCGAGGCTTATGACTCCTGCTTGCAGTGGAAGGACGACAACATCATGTGCCTGAACAACTATGCATACTATCTCAGCGAACGGGGAGAGCAGTTGGAAAAGGCAGAGCAGATGAGTTACAGGACTATCAAGGCCGATCCGAAGAATGCCACCTATCTTGACACCTACGCCTGGATCCTCTTCATGCAGAAGCGCTATGCCGAAGCAAAGATATATATTGAACAAGCCTTGCAGAACGATACTGACACCAACACTGTCATTACCGAACATGCCGGCGATATCTATATCATGAACAAAGATCAGGAACGGGCGCTTCAACTGTGGCGTCAGGCACAGCAGAAGGGTGCCGACAACAAGATACTTGCAAGAAAAATCAAACTAAAAAAATATATCAAGCAATGAAAACGACAAACATCCTGAAAATTGCCCTGGTGGCCATGCCTCTGGTCATCAGCTCGTGCGGTTCCAAGAAAAAGGCTATCGAAGGGAACCAGCCTGCCTCGACTGTTACATTGCAGGAGAACGAATTCATGCAGAAAGTGAACGATAACGCACAGACAGTCAAGTTCATTACTTCAAAGCTGAAGTTCACCGTAGAATTCGGTACGCAGGACATTGCTTTGACAGGAAATCTCCGCATGAAGCGCGACGACGTCATCAGACTTCAGCTGATGGCATTCGGCTTTGTTGAGGCAGCGCGCCTGGAGTTCACCAAGGACTATGTGCTTATCATGGACCGCATCAACAAACAGTATCTGAAGGCACCCTATAACCAGATAGATTTCCTGCGCAACAGCGGTATTAACTTCTATACGTTGCAGGCTCTTTTCTGGAATGAGCTCTTTATGCCTAACCGCAGCAGCCTCTCGGCTGACGACTTGAAGAAATACAATGTTGCTGCCAGTGGTGATGATGCCGTTATATCCTTGGAGGACGGCAAACTTAGCTACAGTTGGCTGGCCGGTCAGAAGAATGCCATTATCAAGATGGCCAATATTCTTTATAAAGACCGTTTCAATGGTAACTCGCAGCTCAACTGGGACTACATTTCATTTGAGCGTTTGGAGAATAACAAGCAATTTCCGAACAAGATGGACGTGACACTGACCATGCCCAAGAAGGAGATTAAATTGGGAATCACCCTTAACTATATTGGTCAGGAGACGGAATGGGAGACTCGTACCAGCGTGTCGAATAAGTACCGTGAGGTGCCTGTCGACGAGATCCTGCGTCGTTTCATGGCACTTTAACTGTTGACGATGAGGCTATCACGTTACTGGCTCCTGGCGCTTTGCCTTGGACTGTTAGTCACAACTGCTGTTGCACAGACACGAAAGACTGCGCAACAGAAGGCTCGTACTACCAAGACGACAACAAAGAAGACAACAGCCAAGAAGACAACAACAAAGAAGCAGACGAAGGCCAAGACACCGCAACCTACGGTGAAGGGACTGCAGAGTCAGCGACAAAAGATACAGCAACAGATTAAAGAACAGGAGCGTCGTCTCCAAAACAACAAGCGCGATGTCAAGAAGCGTCTGGAGAATCTATTGATTCTCAATACCGAGATTGCTGACAAGCGCAAGACGATTGACACCATCCGTCGCGACATTTCGACACTTGACGGTAACATAGAAATACTCGATAACCAGTTGAAGACGCTGGAGAAGGAACTCGAAGACCGCAAACAGAAGTTCCAGACCTCTCTGCGTTATATGCATCGTAACCGTTCCATACAGAGTCGGCTGATGTTTATCTTCAGCGCCAAGAACTTCCGGCAAATGTATCGTCGTTTGCGGTTCATGCGCGAGTATGCCAGCTATCAGCGTGTCCAGGGCGAGGCCGTCAAGGTGATACAGTCAGAGGTGGCTGCGGCTCAGGAGGAACTGGCTAAGACCAAGCGGCAGAAGAGCGACCTCCTGTATCGCGATGTCCAGGAGCAGAAGAATCTGGAAAACAAGCAGGAGGAGCAGAAGCAGGTTGTCAGCACCCTGCAGAAGCAGCAGAAGACCATTGAGGGCATCATCAGTGAGCAGCGCAAGAAGGATATTGCGCTGAATGCCCAGATTGAGAAACTGATAGCCGAGGAGGTGGCCCGCGCTAAAGCGAAGGCTGAGGCGGAGGCTCGCCGTAAGGCTGCTGAGGAGGCCGCTAAGAAGCGAGCCGCGGAGCTTGCCCGGAAGAAAGCCGCTGCCGAGGCTGCCCGCCGCGAGAACGAGCGTCGCATAGCAGAGGCCAAGGAGCGTGAGGAGCGTGCCAAGGCTGAGGCACGGGCGGCCGCCCGCAAGAGTGCCGAGGAAAAGGCGCTTGCTGAAAAGGAGGCTCGCGAGGCAGAGAATGCCCGTCGCGAGGCGGAGCGGCAGGCTTTGGCCGATGCCAAGGCTCGCGAGAAAGACATGGCCGCCGTTAAGGAGGAGGCTCGTCAAGAGGAAATCTTTGTCTCGTCAGAAGACCGCCGTATCAGTGGCAGCTTTGAGAGCAACCGTGGCCGTCTGCCGATGCCCATCACCGGCCCCTATCGCATTGTCAGCCATTTCGGACAGTACAACGTTGAGGGCTTGAAAGGTGTCACGCTCGACAATAAGGGTATTAATATAAAAGGACAGGCGGGCGCACGCGCTCGCAGTGTTTTCGACGGAGAGGTGAGCGCCGTCTTCGGCATCGGCGGCATCATGGGTGTGATGGTACGTCATGGAAGCTATATCTCCGTCTATTGCAACTTGTCGTCTGTCAGCGTGCGTAAAGGCCAAAAAGTCTCTACCCGACAGGTATTGGGCACCGTCGGCTCAGAGAATATCCTGCAGTTCCAGTTGCGTAAGCAGGTTGCCAAGCTGAATCCGGAATCCTGGTTAGGCCGTTAACAGTTTGACGTAGGTGTCGATGGCATCAGACATTTCGCTGATGCAGATGTATTCGTCGGCCGAATGGCTACGGCTCGACTGTCCAGGACCCAGTTTGAACGACGGGAACGGCATCAGCGCCTGGTCGCTCAGCGTAGGCGAGCCGAAGGGTTTCTTCCCCATCTCTTTTAGGCGCACAATCATCGGGTGGTCCTCGGGGATGCTTGACGAGTGAAGGCGGAAGGAGCGCGCTTTCAGTTCGCACTTCTTCATGTGTTTGTTCAGAAATTCAAACACGTATTCGTTGCGGTAGTATTCGTTTGTGCGTACATCGATGACGAAGTGAAGGCTGTCGGGTACGACGTTGTGCTGTGTGCCTGCCTCAACCACGGTTACCGACATCTTGGTCGGCCCCAGGAGCGGGCTGACCTTGCGGAAGCTATAGTCGCGAAGCCATACCAGGTCGTCCAGCGCTTCGTAGATGGCGTTGACGCCCTCGTTGCGAGCGGCATGGCCGCTGACGCCGTGGGCATAGCCGTCGATGACCATCAGTCCCTTTTCCGCAATGGCAGGCTGCATCCCTGTCGGCTCGCCGACAATGGCTACGCTGACAGGAGGCAGGAATGGCAGTACCCTGCTGAAGCCGTCCTTTCCAGAAACCTCTTCTTCACAGGAGGCCACCCACAACAGGTTGAAGTTACGCGGGCGGTGGAGCATGATGCGGTATGCCTGTAGCAGACAGACCAGTCCTCCGCCGCAGTCGTTGGAGCCCAACCCATAGAGCCTGTCGCCTTCCTGTACGGCCTTGAAGGGGTCACGCGACCAGGTGCTCACGGGTCTCACCGTGTCGATATGTGCATTGAGCATCACCGTTGGCAGGTTGTTGTCCCAGTTGGGACAGCCCACCCAGAGGTTGTTTCCTTCGCGTCCGTAAGGAAGATTCCATGCCATCAGCTGGTCACCCAGAAGGTCGGCAACCCGGCCTTCGTCGCGGCTTACGGAAGGTGTCTCTATGAGTTTCTTCAACAATTCGACAGCATCGTTGACATAATCGTTCATCATCATCTTCTCTGTTTTTATTATGATTGGTATAATTCTTGTAGCACGGCAACAGACTTCAGCTCCGGGAAGTCGGGAAGATGGAGCCTGTAGTACAGCAGGGCAACCTCCAGTAGCCGCTGGCGGTCGGTGTGTGACATGCGGAAGAGGTGCATCGTCGGGTAGTTCATGCGCATCAGTAGTGCTATCTTCGATGCCTCGTTCGCAGCAAGGAAGTCGCGGTGCAATGGTGCATCCTGGCAGAAACGGCCTTCACGCAAGTCAAAGAATGCGTCCTCTCCTCCAGCCTCTTTCCTCTCTCCTCTCTCCTCTAAATTGGGATAGAACCCCAGGAACTTGCTCATGTGCATGAGGAATACCAGATGGAAGTTGGCATAGGAGGAGGTGCTGTTGTCGAGCCACTCCAGGCTGTAGCGTATATAGTCGTAGAGGTTCGGGTTCTGCTGCTCTCCCTTCAGGGCGTGGTACAGGAACTCGGCCAGGAAGAGTGAGATGCTGATCTTTGACGGCTCGAAGGGGATGGAACTGTAGGGGTAGGACAGATGGATGTCGCCCATTTTCTGTAGTTGCACCTTGAGACGCAGGTCGAACTCCAGCTCAAGGATTGTCAGCGGCTGGAAGAATTGTTTTTTCGATGTGGCCTTGGCCGATTTTGGCAGACTCACGATGAACGAGAGCCTGCCGGCCTGGCGGGTGAACAGGTCGACGATGAGCCTTGATTCGCCATACTTAAATGCGTGAAGCACAATAGCCTGCGTTTTTGTCAACATACGGGGCAAAATTACACAAAAAACGGCAATTATCATTATTTTTCCATAAGAAAATTTGGCTAATTAAGAAAATAGCAGTACCTTTGCAGCCGCAAAAGAAGACGATGGTCCCTTCGTCTATCGGTTAGGACGAGAGATTTTCATTCTCTAAAGAGGAGTTCGACTCTCCTAGGGACTACAAATAAAGCCGGATCCGTCATCTGCACAGCCAAGTGCTACCAGCCTCAAGCTGGGACAGGGTGGCGGAAAATTTTGTGAAGAGCCGCAGGCCGCCGATATGATGTCTGGAGAGGTGTCCGTTCTTTTTCAAAGTTTGCCCAGGGCAGTCGCTGACGACGCAAGACCCATAGGCTAAGGCATTAATACTAACATTAAAAATAACAAAAGAAAAATGGCAAATCACAAGTCATCCGTGAAGAGAATCCGCCAGGAGAAGAAAAGGGCGCTTCACAACAAGTATTACGCTAAGACCATGCGCAACGCTGTTCGCAAACTGCGTGCCATGACCAACAAGGACGAGGCTGTCGCTCTGTACCCGAAGGTGCAGAAGATGCTGGACAAGCTGGCTAAGACCAACATTATCCACAAGAACAAGGCTGCAAACCTGAAGTCGAGCCTCTGCCTGCACATCAACAAGCTGTAATCACGTATTACACGATATAAGGCCGTAGCCCATGGGTTGCGGCCTTATTTTTTTGTAGTTTTTTAGCATATAAACTTCGTTTATATGAGGTTTTTTTAGTAATTTTGCAGCCTAATAAGACCATAGATTGAAATGACTGAAGAACAGAACAAAGAACAGAATTATTCCGCGAGTAACATTCAGGTGCTCGAGGGTCTGGAAGCCGTACGCAAGCGCCCTGCTATGTACATCGGCGACATCAGCGAGAAAGGACTGCACCACCTGGTCAACGAGACCGTCGACAACTCTATCGACGAGGCGATGGCTGGCTACTGCACACACATAGAGGTAACCATCAACGAAGACAACTCCATCACCGTTCAGGACAACGGTCGAGGCATTCCCGTCGACGAACATGAGAAGATGCACAAGTCGGCCTTGGAGGTCGTCATGACCGTGCTCCATGCCGGTGGTAAGTTCGACAAGGGCTCCTACAAGGTGTCCGGCGGC